>Ga0209573_1000073_pt1 | contig 281904 bp, 239 predicted proteins | sample TNRBio252014_DNA_FD_185870 | JGI IMG/M metagenome (GOLD analysis project Ga0209573, IMG submission 185870) | Wastewater treatment Type I Accumulibacter community from EBPR Bioreactor in Madison, WI, USA - TNR Reactor_6/25/2014_ DNA (SPAdes)... | ecosystem: Engineered > Bioreactor > EBPR >...
GGCCCAGCCCAGGCTCACGTACTGCGTCCCGTTGGCCGCCGCGGGCTGGATCACGCTCGGCGTCACCACCGTGCCATGGCTGTACACGTGACTGCCCGCCCCCGGGCTGGCCGTGCCACGCGCGCTCGCCACCGTCACGGTGTAGGTGGGCGTGGCCGCCATGGCATAGTTCTTGGCTCCGGACTCGAAGGAGTTGGCCCAGGTCGGATTGCCATCCGCGTCCCCGCCCGCGGTAAGAAACTGCACCCGCGTTTCCGCACTGCCCCCCAGTTGTGTACGCGGTATGGCCCATTCGATGATATCGTTGTTGAAGGCGTACCCGATCACATCCACAAAATTCCACGACCAGTTCCACTGCGATCCGCCACCCGTGAAGGAAAAGATGCTATAGGAACCGCCGCCCGCGCCGTACTGAACCAGCACATCGTACCCGCCGCTCATCCAGCCTGCATTATAACCGGTGGCGGGGTTGAGATCGGTGTCGAGGTACAGGCTGTGGGTCCAGTTGGAAAAGATGCTGGTGGCCGCCTTGAGTTTTAGCCCGACGTACAGGTAGGTGGCGTCGTTCACCATGTACACATCGGAATAGCTGGAGTTGAGCGGAGTACCGTCGCCGATCTCGCTGTCCACGTAGATGCGATCCCCGGCTGACCACTCGGCCAGCGAACCGTCCAGCGTGGGAACGGAAAAACGTCCCGCAAAGGTAACCGCGGCGGCTCGATCCACCCCCCCGACCAGCCCCAACCCCAGCATGATCACCCACCCTATAGGCATCTTCACGGCACAGCCCTCCCGTTGAGCGTGTATTTATTTGATGCATCATACCAATGCAAGGCTTATTTGTTAAGCAACCGTGCGCTCGCCATGCGGGGTGGGTTAGCCGCGGGGGGGCGTCCGGCTAGGACGGGTGGTCCGAGCGGGCCGCGTCATCCGCGTTCTGGTGACCGACCACGCGACCATCGTCCAGGGCGTTGCGGTGCTGGGCAGACAGGCGTCGGAACAGGCGCACGAGGTCGCGCACCCCACCCCAGGAGAACCAGATGCTGGTGATGCTGCCCACCACCAGGGGCATCCAGATACCGTTGTACCGGAAGTAGAGGGCCCACCCTTCCCCACTCCATTGCCAACCCGGCACCAGATTCACCACTGTGGCCACCAGCCAGATGAGAAAGGTAAACATGGTCCAGACAAACACACTGTAGGAAAGCACCCGGTCACCGCGCGTGAATTCCTTATCGATACCCAGATAGCGGTCCAACCAATTGCGTTGTTCCACGCCCGCCGTCACCGGCCGATCTTCCGCCCGGGCATAGGCTCCACGGTGCAGCATACGATCCATATTGAAGGGGGTGCGGCAGGTCAGCAGGGAAACCACCACGTAGGCCACGATGGCCAGACTAAAGGCGTAGAACCACATCCACTGGCCGTTGACGGGAAACTTGTCGTGATGCGCGGCCAGCCAAGCGGAGTCCATGCCCCCGGCCTGCAGCCTGGCCACCACGGTTGGCCAGACTTGCTGCAGCAGCAACCCCCCGCCCCCCAGCAGGGCTCCCGTCACCATGGCCGCCCACGCCCCGGCGGTGGTGCCGCGCTTCCAGTACAGGCCGCCCACGATCACCGATCCCGCGCCGCCCAGGTAGATGGCCCCGGTGATGCTGAAGAACATCAGAATGTAATCGTTCTGCCGGAAGAACAGGCTGAAGACAAAAGCAAATACCGCCACGAGCGCAATGGAAATACGCAGCCAGCGGATGTGCTCCTCGGGCGACAGCGGGCGCTGGCGCAGCGGCAGCACCACGTCCTGGATGAGAATGCTGCCCCAGGAATGCAGGTAGGTGCTGTCCGTGGAAATCATGAGGAACAGCATGATGGCGGCGAACGCGCCCAGCAGCCCGGTGGGCAGGAAGTGGGACACCGCCACCGGTACTGTGACCTGGGTCCGGAGGGTGACATCGGCGATGGCGTCCAGTTCCGCCTGGGCCTGACCCGCGCCCGCCGCGAAATCCGGGTGATGCATGAAGGTGTAGGTAGCGGCCGCAATCAGGGCCAGCATCACATACAGCGCCCCCGCCCGCCACGTGCCCAGGATGCGCCCCATCTTGGCCTCATGGGGACTGACCGCGGCGCAGTTAAAACCCTGGTTGCCCTGCCACGCCATGTAGGCATACACGCTGCCCACGATGCTGATCAGCACGTAGGCCAGATTAAAGTCCTGCAGCTTGCCGGTGTCGAAGGGATTGAGCAGGGATTCCCCGGGCGGGCGGTTCAACAGGGCCTCCGCGATCTGCTCCCAGCGGAAGATCATCAGGATGGCCACCGCGATGGCCAGATAGATGGCGTAGCCGAACAGGGCCTGCACGCAGTCGGTCACCATGCTGGTGAGATGCCCGCCCCCCAGAACGATAAGCAGGGCCGCGCCCAGGAACAGGGCCATGAGCACGGCAAAGGTGGAACAGGTGAGGCCGAGGCAGACGAAGTGCTCGGGCAGACCGCAGTAGTGGATGAAGAACCGGGCGCCCACGGCGGGAAATATGCCGTAGTTCACCATGCCGGACAGATAGGCCAGCAAACCGGTGAAGATGCGGAAGCGGCGGCTGTAGCGGATCTCGAAAAACTGCGCCATGGTGAGGGCGCGCGTTTCCCGGAAGCGATACACAATGTAGCCGGTCAGATTGATGAACAGCCAGATGGGCACGGCGAGGTTGGACCAATGCGCCACCGCGAAGCCGGATTTGTAATAGAACTCAAACATGGCCACCACCGTAATGAGGCCCATGGCCGCCATGCCGTCGGAAACGGCCACCAGGTAGCGGCCGGCCACCCGCCCACCCGCCATAAAATCGGCCACGCTGCGCATGTAGCGCATGGCGTAGTAGCCGATGCTCATAACGCCCAGCAGCGGGACCAGCATCATCAACCAATCCAGCAGGGCGAGTTTCATTGTATCTCCAATTCGACCATCCAGAGCAGATCGGGCCGGGCCGCGGAGCCGCCCGATGCGGGCTGCCGCCATTCGATGCCCTGCACCGGGGTGGGAGCAAAGGATACGCGGGTCAGGGTGGAAGTGGAGGCCGCATCAAACGCGCCCAGCTTAGCGACGCGCCCGTCAGGCAACCTTCCCCATACTTCGGCCCGGCGGGAAGCGTAGAGGGCGCCGCTCTCGGCGTTCCAGTGCGCAGTGACGGACGATACCGTTTCCGTTTGGGGAAACTGCACGCGAATCCAGTGCGGCTCCGCCGTCTCCGCGCTGGCAAAGGCGGCCGCGTGCCAGATGAGCCCGACCGTTTCCACGATTCCATCGTGGAGCGGCGCGGTGGTGTAACCCGAATAGGCGCTGTCCGCCGTCACCCGCACCCCCGGCCGCGTGGCCAGATGCTGGAGGGGCGGGGCATAAATCACAAAGATCTCATGTTCGCGTTCGGTACTCCCGCCAACCTCCCAGCGGGCGTGCACGCGGCGCATGCGCACGCCCTTTGCCACCACACGTACCTCGTGCTGGGTCAACTGCCCCGGCGCGAGCATCCATTCGAAACGTTCGGGATGACCGTCGTTCAGTATGCTCAGCATGACCGATTGCACGCGCGGACTGCGGTTGCTGGCGCTGAACACAAGCGTGGCCACCTCGCCCTCAGCCGTAAGCCGCCCATCGGGGCCGTCCAGCACCAAGCCGGGGCGGGCCGGCGGCAGCAGCATGCGCTCCAGGCTATGGGTGCGCCCTTCCGCCCGTATCTCCCACGCCAGTCGGGTCCAGCGTCCAGCCCGGGCCTCTTGCCCGGCCGGCGCCTCCACCGTGACGCGCTGCGCGGACCCAAGTTCCACCGGCTCCGCGGCGGAGGATTCCCGCCACGGCAGGAAATGCATCGGCGTCTCACCGGTACGCTCCAGAGCAAGCGACAGGCCCACCGGTTCATCGCGCGAGGTAACCGCACGGGCAAACACATCGGCCGCCAAGCCCAGTTCGCGTTCGCGGGCGAACGAGGCCAGGTTCGCCGCACCGGCGCGATACTGAGGATGATTCCCAGCCAGGGTCCGGAACCAGGCGGCTTCCTGCTCCAGCGCCTCCGGCTTCAGCAAAGCCCACACCGCCACTTCGCCAGGTTCTAATTCGAGCGTCGGCCCCGCGGCAGGCGACGGGTAGACATGCCCCGCATCCAGCGCATAGGCCACGCGATCCGCCACCCCGGGGCGGGACTGCAGGATGCCCGTCACCGACCGCGCTCCCGTGTTGCGCAAGGTGATCCAGAACACGTTGCTGGTCGGCGCGCCAAATTGCTCTACCTGCACCTCCGGCGCGGAAAACGATAGCGCGGGCACCGGTTGCCAGCCCGCTGCGGAGAGTCGGATGGTCAGCGGCAGGTAGCGCCGGAACAGCGGACGATCCCGCTCGTACAACTTCGCATCCACCCAATACGGATCGTTGGCACCGTCGTGGCTGAAAAAGCTCGGCAGCAGGCCCAGAGCCAAGCAATCGCGAAAATATTTCTCCATGTCCGCGGAGGACAATTCGGAGAAATGGGTGGCCTGCAGAAAGCCGAACGGCTTGGCGCCCGACATGGCACGCCGGTAGTTCCGCTCACGCTCGCTCAACGGCGTGTATTGCTTCCCGGTGTACCAGGTGGTTTCCTCGCCCGGAATATCGAGGTAGGGCATGAAGAACGGGAACCGCCAGCATGGGAAATTGCCCATCAGGTACTTGTCGCGCGAACGCAGATAGCCGGCCAGGGCGGCCGTGAATTCCACGGCTTGAATGGGGGTGGCGAGCCCGGGCTTCAGATCGGCCAGCACAAAGGTGCAGGGATGGTCCGCCACCGCGAGGGCGGCCGGATTATAATCCAGGGTTTCCATGGCCGACATGGAATCGAGGTAGATGCCGTCCACCCGCGGGTCCGCAAGCGATTCCTTAATGAAACGCCACTCCGCCATGGCCCGGTTGATGGGCGCGTTCGAGGTCACCGGCAATTCCGGATCGGTGATGACTTCCATGCGCGCACCCGTGCTCCACGGGGTGACGAGGAACTGAATGCGCGGCTGTCGGGCCGCATCGCGTGTGACCCCGAGGCGCCCGGCGGACGCGAATTCGCGCTCCTTGCCCAGCGCGGTGCGGGCCAGGGTTTCCATGCGGCGAAGGGTGGCGGCACGATTCCAGTCGGAGGTGTTGGCCAGCGGGAGCCAATACAACCACGGTTCGGTATACACCAGAGTCAGCACCTCGTGGGCGCGCGCGGCCTCCACATCGGCTCCGTGCGGACCGACTTTTTCAAAAAACATGAAGCCGAAATCGGCGGGGTTGGAAATGCTGGCGATGTCGGTGAAGGGAAGCCAAAGCCCGTGCTGCGGTGTGCGCGCGGTCCACCAGTCGGGATCCCGCTCGTACCAGGACTGCAGGGCGGCGCGGAAGGGCGGAACCTCGGTGCGGGGTTCCGCGCGGAAACGGGCACGCACCGCAGCCAAGCCGGGGAAGTGCCGGGTGCCCGGGGTGGCGGCGAGATCGTAGTGAATCCACAGGATGCGCTCGTCGGCCTGGGCTTCGATCTGGAGGTGCCGCGGCTCGCGCCCGTCTGTCTCCGCGACCAGTACGGCCTGCTCCGAGGCCAGCACGCCGAACGGATAATAGGCGCGGCGCTGGGTCAAGCCGTAGGGCGAGGGACCATCCAGCGAATAGCGGCGGCCGGGCTCAAGGCGCTCCGCAAAATGCATATCATCGAACCAGGTCCACGCGCCCTCCGGAAATTGTGCGCCCAGCGAAAGGCGGAAACATACCTCGCGCTTCGCCTGTACCCATGCGGTGACCGCCACGGCGGAATTCGTGGCGGCATCCACGACCAGGAACCACGCATCGCCCTGCGGGGTTTCACCACGCCACCGCATGCGTTGACCATCGGACTCCGCGCGCTGCGCTTCGAGCAGGACTGACTTCCCGGAGCGGACATCCGTCCAGGCCAGGACCAGCCGCGCCGGTTCGGGATGTCCGGGCAATGTGATCAGGGGCCATGCCGGCGGGGACGACACCTCATTCCAGACCCCGTCCACATAGTCCCGCTGCAGCCGTCGCGAAAGGCTGGTCGGGGAGAACTGGAGGAGTTCGGAAATATCGGGCAGGGGCGGATCCAGCCACGGGGGGGCAGGCGGCAGCGCGGCCGACCGGTTGGTCAGGATGCCCTGGACGGGATGACGCTGGACCACCCGCCACTGTTCGTCGTAGCGCTCCGCGTACCATCGAAACGTACCACTCGCTTCGACATTGGGCAGCACCAGGGCCAGCTGGTTGGAGCGTGCCGCAAACACCACGCCACCTTCGTTCTCCCATTTCCATTCCCGCTCGCCCGGCGGGTAGCGATAGGTCAAAGCCCCTTCGGCCATGCGGTCTATACCCCACTCACCCCAACCGCCCGCGGCGCCTGCCTCATCTACCAGGATGCGCAATCCTGCGGGCGAAGGGGCGTCGGGAACAAGAAAGCCCAGCTGTCCACCGGCCGTGCGGAAGGGCTCAAGGGGCTCTTCCGCCCACGCCGCCACGGATAACAACGCCATCAGGAGACACAACGACTGGCCAAGGTGAGAAGACATGAATCAATTCCGTGGGCTGAAGCCCGGTCAGCGTCAGGCCATCCGCATCCGCCGGCGGGCGAGTCCGGCCACGGCCAATCCACCGGCCAATAACAGCGCTGTGCCGGGTTCCGGGACCACGTAGGTGTGAAAACTTCCGCCCGAACCGCCCGAACTACCGTCGGGCACATAATCCGGCGTGCCATTGTCGCCAAAGGCGATCCAATTGAATTGCTGGTCCAAGCCGGTCAGATTGGCCCGGGCCATGGTGATCTCCAGATCATTGGCGAGTTCGTTGTAGGAACCACCCCCGACAAGGTTCCACGAGAAGGTGGTCTGGTCACCCCCGGCAAAGGAAAAGGCCGTGGCACCCTGGATCAGGACATCCGCCCCCACGGAGAACTGACTGCTTCCCCCGATGTAGCCGGTGGCCCGGTTCTGATCGATATCCAGAAAGATGTTGTAGCGCCAGGCCGAGCCGAACCCGGGCCCGTCGTAGGTGGTGTAACGAATAAACAACTCGTCCCCGTCATGGGCCAGAGTGAAGGTCTGGAAGTCCACTTCCCCCGCCCCCGCATCCTGGGCATCGGGGGTGTAGGAAGTCAGGCCGGCCCAATCCGCGCGGCTGGCGTCCACGGTAATCGCTCCCTCCGCCACCGGATTGCTGATCAAATCCGCGCGCACCGGAAGCAGGCCCGCGCATACCATCGCCCACGTTATCATCGTTGCTTTTTTCATGTTGGTCTCCCGGCCCGCAGGGGCCACCGCGGTTCAGCTCAATACTCGGCCACCACCCGATAGGCCTTGGTGGTGGCAAATCCCATGGGATCGTAGAGCAACAGATCGCCGCCGTTCCCCAGCGTACGAAAACCGGTATTGGTCCAGGTGGCCGGCGCAGGTGCCGCGCCCGATTCCAGGCGATATTCGGCCAGCGGGCTGGAATTGCTGACCCGGAAGGCCAGAACGTTGGTGATGGTCACGGACAGGAAGGCTGGCTCCTCCAACCGGTGCGACAACGTGTAGTCAATCGGGCCCATGGTTTCGTTGGCCCCCGTGGGATCGGTGTAAACCAGCAGGTCAAACGCCTCGGCGGGAAACACCGGGCTGCCATTGCTATCGAACAGGGCGTCCAGCCGGATGGCGTACTCCTGCTCAGTGGTAACGGCAAAATACGGGGCAATGGAGGCCGCCCCGCCGGAGACGGTGCCGCTGTTGAAAACTCCGTTGGTCTGCTGAAAAGGAAAGTCGTTCTGCCACCCGGCCTCCGACCCGATGAAGCCCAGCCCGAAGACGTCAAACCCGGTGCCGAGATTGCCGTCGTTATCCACGGCCAGCATCACACTCGGACTGGCGTTGGGGTTGATGGCCGCATGATACTGCACATGCAGGTACACATTGGTTTCATCGTTCGCCACCTGCAGCATGGCCAGGTCAGGACCGCCGCCGTCGTCCCCCGAGGCATCCATGGCCACCACCGGCACGGAGGCCCAGTCCGCAAAGCTGCCATCCACCACAATATTGGTATAGAAGGCAGGCGCGGAGGAGCCGCCCATCAACACCAGTGCGAGCGCGGATATCACTGACTTTTTCATCGTATTTCCACCCATGATTAGGTTGACAGCGTTATTAATATGATGTATCAAAATTATTGTCAAATGGTTTGTTTCACCTCAGGAGAATTATCATGGCCCCTGCATGCAGCATTCGTATGACCGCCACCTTGTTGATGGTACTGGCCCTGGCCTCCCCTGGCGAGGCGAAAAAGGGGGAAGAGAGCGTGCCTTTGGAAAAGGATAAGCAGGAAGGAACCCTCCCCTGCGACTGGCTTGAATTCCATGCCACGGCCAGCCCCAAGGAACTCTGGGTCGCCTATCGTTGCGCGAGCCCCATTGATATGAAGCGGGGCGCGGCCTACTGCGTCTATTTCGACACGGACGGGGATCGAAGCACCGGCTTCCGAGGGGGGGAGGACTCGTTTCCTGTGGGTGCCGACTACCTGCTGCAGGGTATATCCCTCTACCGCTATACCGGCGACGAAGGATCGCAGGCCGGATTGAGCTGGGCCTGGAACCTCGTCGGGCAAGTGCCCAACAAAGTATCCAAGGATTGGGCGGAGTTCACCCTGTCCTCCGATTCATTCAGCATCACCACCCCCAACGTACTGGTCTTTCTGCTGGGTGACAACACCGCCAGCGGGGTGGGCGGACGTCAACCCGATGTAATGCCGGATAATGCGCTGCGCCAAGGCGGGGGAGGAAAGTGCATCTGGATCAAGACCGAGTGAGAACGCTCCAGCATACGGGTTAAGGCGCCAACTCGACCGCGGCTCGATAGAACGCGCCCACGGGCGGGTTGGTGTCCACCAGATCCAGCGGCAAGCCGTTGCCCGGGAGGTCCACCGGCAGTTCGGCCCACGCACCAGCCAGCAACTCCGTGGTGCGCCATAACCGGTAGCGTCGATTGGTGACACTTTGCACGCGCACCCCGGACGCCTCACCTGGGTGGGCATCCGTGATGGCGAAAAAGGAAAAGCGGTTGGTCGGGTCGGTGCCGCTGATGTAGTGATCAAGATTGGACTGGCCGTCCCCGTCGTCATCCACGCCGGCCAGGGCGTTGGTGGGGTGGCCGAAATACGCCAACTCCCAACCATCCGGCAGGCCATCGCCATCGCTATCCATGGCCCACAGATCCTGGATCACGATATCGCCGACGACGATCCGCTGGTGGACATCTTCGCCGACGGATTGGATGCGTACCCCGGGTTCTCCGGTACGGGGATCGCGTATGCCCACCCGCAGCGAATAGGTTCCGGCGGTCAGTCCGGTCGGGAGCAACGTGGCGGTCCACTCGGCGTGCCAGCCCGGAACCAAGGCCCGCAGATCGTTGGTCAGCGCGACGCGCCAGTGCGGCGTGCCGTCCGCCGCGCACAACGCAAGCTCCACCCGGAAGGGATGGTAACAAGGCGCGGCTCCGCTGTTGGTGAGGGCCAGGGTGACGGGGATGGTCGCGCCCAGCGCCGCGGTCTCCGGCCAATCCACCCGCAGGAGATGATAGTTATAGCCCAGCAGCCGTTTCATGGGGTTCAGCCTGGCCTGCCGTCCATTCGCCTCATGGCCGCCCGCCGGACCCAGAAAGGAAAAGTGATAATCGCGCAAGACGGTCATCACGTCGTCCGTGTCATTGGTCCAGGCCCGCTTCTGGGCGTTGTTCGGGCTTTCACCCGAGATCGGGTTGACCCGCCAGTTGGTGGCGGCGGCTGGATTCACGTTCTGGAAACCGAAGTGCAGACTCCAGTCGCCATCATCGCTGCAGGAGGGAAATCCATAGATGCAGGGCGCGGTGAAGGAAGGAAAATAGTCCTCGTGAAAGCCGAAGGATACGCCCATGGAATCCGGATCGCGCGCATACCGGGTCTGCAGCGGCGTGTTGGTGAAGGCGGCGACATAGGCGTCGCGCACGGCTACCTTCACCGCATTGGACGGAGCGCGGGTGTCGCACCCGGACTGGTGCCACTCGCCCCACAGGCCAAGCAAGCCGACCTGCACGGCGGTGATGCGCGGATCGCCGTCGTAACGCGCGCCGAAGGCCTGCACGAATTGCACCAACTGGGTCAACATGGCGGGCCGGTTCCAATCCGGAGTGATACCCGGTCCGTCTCCGTCGCAACTCGTGTAGGGATAGGCCGGGATGGAAAGCGGCGCGTTGGTCAGGAAGGCCGGGAAATCGCGGGTCAACTCACCACCCGTGTAAAACAGGGTGATGCCGCTGTTCTGTCCGTCTGGATAATCCGCCACCGGGCGCACCACGAAGGTGGCGTCGGGATGATCGTCCAGGATGGGCAGCAGGTGATTGGTTTCAAAACGGCCCCAGTCAAACACCTGGTCGGCGGTTTCGATTTCCCGCCAAGGCGCATAGACGTGGTAGATGGTGGCTCCGTAGAAATTGTTGGGGGCCCCGTCCGCGTAATCGGTGCCCCACAGCATGAATCCCTTGTGCGGATTGTTTAGGTCGTTGGTGGTGGACGCGGGGCTGAAGGTGGCGGCTTCCACGCCGCACCCGCAGGCCAGCAGGAAGACCCACCCTGCCCCGCGCGTCATGACGGCACCGGCGGCACATTCATCATACGGCCTCGACGCAGCGAGGCGGTGGCCGCGCAGCCCACGGCGACACTCATCCGGCCATCCTCCGGCGAGGTGTTGGGCGGCACCCCGTCCCGCAGGTAGCGCAGGAAGCCGGCCGCGATCTGTTCATCCGCGCCCCCGTGGCCCTGATCGCCCTCTTTGACACCCGCCAGGGGGATGGCTTCGCGGGGCGGCGGGGTCGGCCAATCGCGGGTCTTGGCGGGCCGGGGATAGAGCCAGATTTCGTTGCGCTCAAGATAGAATTCGAGGCGCCCTTCGGTGCCCACCACGGTATAGTTCCGCACGTATTCGGGCGTGAAATGGCACTGCGTGTAGGACGCCTTCACCCCGTTGGCCAGTTGCAGGATCACCACCTGGTTGTCCTCCACATCCACGGCGGACCGGAACACACACTGCTGGCGCGGGTTCTCCGGCGCCTGCTCCTCGCGACAGCCCACCCGGTCGGCGCAGGTCCCGCAGACAAGGTCATGGGCGCGCGTGCCGCCGAAATAATCGAGCCCGCCAAAGGCGGCCACCCTCACCCCGTAAGCCCCGCCCAACCAGTGGATCACATCCAGATCGTGGGAGGCCTTCTGCAGCAGCAGGGAGTGGACACCGGCGCGGCTGGCGTGCCAGTCATGATAGTAAAAATCACCGCCCGCCCCCACGAAGTGGCGGACCCAGATGGCCTTTACCGCCCCGATCCGACCGGCGCGGATGGCTTCGCGCGCAGCCAGCACCACCGGGTGATAGCGCAGGTTGAAGCCCATCATAAGCGGCGTGCCGGCCTGCCGCCGGGCGGCCAGAATACGGTCGCAGGCCGCGGTGGACAGGGCCATGGGTTTTTCCAGGTAGAGCGCCTTGCCGGCGGCCAGCACGGCCAGGGCGTGCTGCTCATGGAAGCGGTCCGGAGTGAACACGGCGATGGCGTCCAGATCGGGGCGGGCCAGCAGTTCGCGATAGTCCCGCGTGGTGCTGGCGCCGGGTGCCCAGGCGCGAAAATCGGACAGCGACTTTTCCGACACGTCGGCCGCCGCCACCACCTCCGCTTCGTCGGTTTTCGGGGCATGCCAATGCTGGGCCAGGATGGCGCGGCCCGAGGCGCCGATGAGTCCAATACGTGTTTTATTCATGAAGGATGTTTACCTGGGTGCGCCCGTCAGGGGCGGGGCGCAATTTTTCGGACTGACCCGTCGCCCAATACGGCGAGCGAACCCGGTTCACTCAGACTCTGCTCCACATCGCGCGGGGCGTGAAATTGCCAGTCCACCTGGATGGGCCAATAGGCCTTGTCGCGAAAATGATCGGTCAGAACCACCATCTGGCCAAGATCCTTGTTCCAGCCCTGGGTGTTCCACGCATTCTCGACGTCTTCGGGAAACACGCGCTCCACCCCGCTGCCCGCGATTTTCCACGCCCAGTAAAAATATCCGATGCGGGAGGCCGCCACCTCGGTAGAGATGGTCAATTGCTCTGCTTTCACCGAGCGCGGACAGAACAGTACCTTGGTATTGCCCTTCAGTTGGGGCAGCAGGACATCCAGCAGGGGTTGCTGGGAGCCAAAGTAACTCTGGCTGAGATCCTGGGCGGGCGGATAGCCCTGGTTGAGCTGGTCGTAACTGAACAGAGCCAGGGATATCTGGCGCAGGTTGTTCATACAGGACGCTTCCTGGGCCCGCGCCGATCCATTTCCCAAAGCGCCAAACAGCAAGGTGCTCAGAATGGCAATAATGGCGATAACGACCAGCAGCTCAATCAGGGTGAACCCGCGGCCGAAGAACCCGGTTCTGGAGACGCGGCATTTCATTACACCAGCTCGGCGCGGAAGCGGTCCACCCTCCGCACCACCTCCATGCTCATTTCCACTTCCTGTTGTTCCATGGATTCCACCAGCTTCATCTGGGTCCGGCACCGGTCCATATTATGCCCCGGCCGCGCGGTTTTAAAATACACATCGCCAGCCAGAAAGTCGGTCAGAAAGCGCATGCCGGTTTCCAGCGTGATCAATTTACCAGCGAAGGAAAGATAATCCACCTCGGACGGAGTCAACACGGTGCCCGCCCCTTCAATGAAACCCTCCAGCAAAGCGCGGAACAGGGGCATATGCAGGCCCACCCGGCTCAGATCCTTCTCATCTTCCGCGGCCGGGCTGGTCGCGGTGCGCACCATGTCGCCAAAGTCGTAAAGGGACAGGCCCGGCATCACGGTATCGAGGTCGATCACGCACACCCCTTCCCCGGTCTGGTCATCCAGCATGACGTTGTTGACCTTGCAATCGTTGTGGGTGACGCGCAGGGGAAGCTGGCCCGCTTCGTACAGCTTGCGCAGGCAATGGGCATCCGACTCGCGCTGCAAAAAGAAGCCAATTTCCTGCTTCACCGAGGCGGCCCGGTTGTGGAGGTCGGCCGCCACCGCCTGCTGCAGATCGGCCAGGCGGCGGGGGGTATGATGAAAGAAAGGAATGGTTTCGTGCAGTTCCCGGGCCGGAAAATGTTCAAGGTACCGGATGAAGTAGCCAAACGCGCGCGCCGCCGCCTCCGCCCGCTCCGGCCGGTCAATGATGTCATAGGTGCGCGCTTTTTCGATAAACAGATATACCCGCCAGAAGTCCCCCTCCGCGTCCTGGCACAAGGCCTGGCCGCTGCGGGTGGGCACCACGGTCAACACGCGCCGGGCCGCATCGTAGTGCCCCTTCATCTGGCCGGCCACATGCGCGGTGACGCGCTGGATGTTATCCATCAGGCGCACCGGATCTTTGAAGATGCGGTGGTTGATGCGCTGTAGAATGTAACGAACGGGCGCCCCCGCCTGGTCCATCATCACCATGAGGGTGTCGTTGATATGCCCGCTGCCGTAGGGCTCTGCCGAGACCAGGGCGGCCCGCAGATCATATTCCGCCAACACTGCTTCCACCCGCCCGCGCGCTATTGCCTGCTTTGCCATGATACACCTCGCTGCGCCTCCGGTTCCCATTGCGCAAAGCCAATCTACCGCCATATATTTGATGCGTCAAATATAATTGAGGGGACGCCCCGTTTCCGGCCGGAGTCAAGGGGTCAGGTGCGTCCGCTCAGCGATTCCGGGGTGCGCAGCAGCAGGCTGTAATCATCCTGGTGGGTGCACAGGCGACGGGCCAGCCGGTGGGCTCCCCGCTGGAAACGCTCTTCGCGAGCCGGGCTGACCTGAATGTGAAGTTGTTTGATTTCGTCCTGGCTGAGGATGCTGGCCAGCCCCTGGGTGAACGAGGCCGCCACCTTTTCAAATACCGGCGCCATGGGACCGCACACCCGGATGTGGTCGGTGCGCATCAATTGCAACGGCCAGGCCAGATGACGGCCCAGCGTCTCCGCCGCTCCGTGGGCCAGCCGCAGTGCTTCCGGATCGCCGTGTTGCACCAGGCGGATGTAGTCGCCCAGCCGGGACGCCGATTTGCGGCGCAGCAGGTCCATCAAGGCCCAGCCGCCGGTATAGGCCTCCAGGCAACCCTTGCGCCCGCACTGGCAGGGCCGGCCGTTTTTCTCAATGCGAATGTGACCGAGCTCGGGCAGGGTCGGCACGCCGTCCTCCGGACTCACGCCCAAGGAGCTCAACCGGTCGCCATGACCAAACACCACGCCCACACCCAGATCCCAATAGATCACCATGGTATTGGCGTGGGCGGGCAGAAATTCACTTTCGCCGGTATAAAAGGGCAGACCGAGCGGCGCGCTCAGGCAGGGCGCCCCGGTCGGTTCGGTCAACATGCGGCGGAAATCCATGCCCTCCAGCAGCGGAAAGTTGGCCGCCTTGCGCACCACCCCGCTGACCGGGTCCAACAGACCGGGCAGATAGATCATGGTCTGCCGGATGTGGGCACCGCGCTGGCCGGCCAGGGTCCGGGCCCGGGTGGCAAATTCCTGCACGATGGTCTGCAACTCGTCGCGCGCGGTCAGCCCGGACAGATCGCGCGCTTCCCGCAATACGGCGTTCAGGCCGAAGTCCGCGATGCTGGCGTGCAGGAACGGCACGTCAAAAACGAGGGACAGGGTCAGGTTGAGCGGTTCGTCCCAGCCCCAGATCACGGTGGGCCGCCCGGCCCCGCGCCGCCGCGATTCGTAGCGGCGGATATACTGCTCGTGTTCCAACCGCTGCAAATGCAGGTTGGTGGTCCCGCGGGACAGATGCAGGGCGGAGGCCACCTGGGACAGGGTCACCCGCCCGTGGTCGGCGATGTACTGAAGTATGGGCCGCGAACTGTCCAGGCTCTTGAGGTTAATCCGGTGGGCGATGTAGCGAGCCAGTTGCTTGCGCGGTTTTTTCATGATCACCAGCGGCGGCGGCGTTCTCCGGCGTCCACAGAGGGGACGAATAGTCCCCCCGCCGGATCAACTCCAACAACCCCGACCGCACCAACGGCTTATCCTCGGCATAGGTTAAACCCATCCAACGGGCCCGGGTGGCCAGAACGCGCACCTTCGCTAACCGGCTTTGTAACATGCCGTCCACCACGGAGGGAATAAAGAACTCCGCGGTCGCCACCCCGCCCGACTGAGCCAGAAAGGCCCGCAGCGCCTCCTCCAGCGGGGAAAATAACGCAGGGGTAAAGCCCCACATGTTCATGGAAACAGGCACCCCCGGGGCCAAATCCGCCCGCCGCCCCTTCCATTCCCCGGATACGACGACGCCTTCCCGTCGCAGCCCCGTCCACTCTTCCACCCCCTGCAACCAACCATCCGGGCTGACCCGGCATACCCCGCGTGACACCGACCCGTGGTCGGACAACGTTTCTTCCACGCCGTACCCCACCAGGCCGAAGGTCGTGCTTTCTGCGCGGCTGGACCGCAAATGCCCGGCCAGGAGCTCGAAGGCTTCCCGCCCATAGAAGTCATCGGCATTGATCACTCCGAACGGTTCCCGCACCGCCTTGCGCGCGCACCAGATGGCATGCCCGGTGCCCCACGGCTTGACCCGCGGCGCAGGGTGCGGACCATGCTCCGGGAGATCCTGTTGTTCCTGATACACACAGGTGCAGTCCAGCGAACGCGGCACGGACTCCAGGACCTGGCGCTTAAACGATTCGGCGAAGTCACGACGAATGATAAAGATGATGCGGCCAAAACCGGCCCGCTGCGCATCGCAGAGCGAGTAATCGAGCAATCGCTCACCGTTCGGGCCCACGCCATCAAGTTGCTTCAGCCCTCCATAGCGACTGCCCATGCCCGCCGCCATCACCACCAGGGCCGGTTTCACGACGCCCCTCCTTCGCGCCGGTCCCCGGCATATTCCAGGAGCAAACGAAGGCCATCCGGCAGCGGATAGGCGGGACCATAGCCCAGATGCTTCACGGCCAGCGAAATGTCGGCCGCGGAGTGTCGGATATCTCCCGCCCGCGCCGGGGCGAACTCCGGAACAAGCGGGCGCCCGGCCAGTTCCCCCAAGACCTGCAACAGGTCCAGCAGCGTGGTCACCCGACCGGAGGCAACGTTAAACACCGGCTCCACCCCTGCGCAGGAGCAGGTGAGTGCCGCCACATTGGCCTGCACCACATCCTTCACAAAAACAAAGTCGCGCGATTGTAACCCATCCCCGCATACCGCGGGGGCCACGCCCTGCTGCAGGCCTTGCACGAACTTCGAGATGACACCGGAATACGGAGAGGCGGCGCTCTGGCGCGGGCCGTAGACATTGAAGTAGCGCAAGGCGACGTTCTGCATGCCGTACAGCTGGCTGTACACCTGGAGGTAATGCTCCCCCGTGAGTTTGGCTATCGCATAGGGCGAGGCGGGGGCCGGGCGCATGGCTTCCTGCTTGGGCAAGGCCGGATCGTTTCCATAGATGGCCGCCGAACTGGCCATGATCACCCGCCGCACTCCGTGCTGCCGCGCCGCCTCCAGCACATTCAAGGTGCCGGTGATGTTGATGTCGTGATTGTCCCGCGGCCGCGCCACCGAATCCACCACCGACACCAGGGCGGCCTGATGAAAAACCGCCTCCATGCCCCGGCAGGCCTCACTCACGACCTCGGCATCGCGCACATCGCCCACCCGGACGTTCACCCGGTCCGCCACCGCAGCCAGATTTCGCTGCTGGCCGCTGCTCAAATTATCCAGCACCCGCACCTGATGCCCGGCCTGCACCAGGGCCTCACTCAAATGAGAACCAATAAACCCACACCCGCCTGTTACCAGAATACGCACCGCCGCCTCCCTGCCTGTTTGCCTCACCAACCCGGTCTTGATGGTCAATTAATTTGCATACTCAAATATACTTGTCAAGCCGGGTCGTTTGGCGCAGGATCACGGGCATGAAAACCAATCTTTCCCCGCTCGACCATCCGGCGCAACCCGCCCTCCCGCGGCCTCCGCTCGATCCGGACTTCCAGCCCCTGTTGGACCACCTGCTGGCCTATGACCAGGCCGCCGGGCGTGATCCCGGACGCGTCGAAGTTGACCTCGCCCTGCAACGCACCGACGGAACCGTGTCGCGCTGGACCGTCAACCTGACCGCACGTGACGCCGCGGCGGACGCGCCCACCCCACCCCACCTCCTGGGCATCATCAAATTCCTGCTCTGGTCGCGCGGCGGGGCCACCCTGCTGGTCAACGCCCCGGACCCCGTGGCGCTTCGCATCCGTCAGGCCTTGGGTCCCGACGGGCAACTGCACTTCGATGCCAAGCTCATGGCCCTCGCCTATGGATGTCCCATGACGGTGGAATCCCGCAACGGCAACGCCTTGCCGCCCGCGCAGGAAGGCGGCCCGCCCCTGGGCGGCCACTGGAAGGGTTGCCGGCTGGGCTTCGATCTGGGGGCCAGCGACTTTAAAATCGCGGCCGTGCGCGACGGAGAAGTGGTGTACAGCGCGGAGCATCCATGGCAGCCGGTCACCCAACCCGATCCTGCCTACCACTATGAACGGCTACAGGCGGGCTTGAAAGAAGCCGCCACCCACCTGCCGCGGGTGGACGCCATCGGCGGCAGTTCGGCCGGCATCCTGGTCAACAATCAGATCCGGGTGGCCTCCCTGTTCCGGGCCGTGCCGCCAACCCTCTTCGCGGCCCAGGTGAGTACCTTTTTTCAGCGCATGCAAAAGGAGTGGAACGTACCCCTGGCCGTGGTCAACGATGGCGACGTCACCGCGCTGGCGGGGGCCCTGGCGCTACAACAATCGGCCATCCTGGGCATCGCCATGGGCTCCAGCGAAGCCGCCGGCTTCCTCGACGAGCAGGGCCGCATCCTGGGCTGGCTGAACGAACTGGCCTTTGCCCCGGTGGACGCCCGCGCCGAGGCCCCGCGCGATGAGTGGTCGGGTGCGGCCGGGGTCGGCGCCCAGTACTTTTCCCAGCAGGCGGTCAATCGCCTGTTGAAACCAGCCGGCATCGCATTGCCGGACACCATGCTGCTGCCGGAAAAACTCTGCGCCGTCCAGGCCCTGGCTCAACAGGGTGATCCGCGAGCCGAACGCATTTTTGAAACCATCGGTGTGTACCTCGGCCACACCCTGCCCCTGTACCATCACTTCTACGCCTTCCGCCATGCCCTCATCCTGGGCCGGGTCACCTCCGGTCGCGGCGGTGAGTTGCTGATAGAGCATGCCCGCCGCACCCTGGCCGCGCGCTATGCCGGACAAAAAGCACCATTCAACCTCCAGGTGCCGGACGAAAAATCACGCCGCGTCGGCCAGGCCGTGGCCGCGGCCAGCCTTCCCCTGTGGCCCGGAGCATGATCATGAATTTTCAACACCCACACGCCTCCGTTTATATTCCGGATCAGCAACCGCTGCCCGCCGCGCTGGAACGCATCACCCATCTGGGCATTGGAGCGCACCAGGATGACCTGGAAATCATGGCTTTCCATGGCATTCAAACCTGCCGGCATCAGCCCGGTCTCAGCTTCGGCGGCATCACCTGCACCGATGGCGGAGGCAGTGCACGCACCGGCCGGTATGCCCGGTATAGCGACCAAGCCATGCAGCAGGTGCGCATCGCGGAGCAAAACCAGGCCGCGTCCGTCGGCGGCTATGGCGTGATGATTCAACTGGGCCACCCCAGCGCACAGGTCAAGTCGCCCAACCACACCGGGCTGCGCACCGATTTGATCACCTTGCTGAACGCCATGCAGCCGCGCGTCATCTACACCCACAATCCGGCCGACAAACACGACACGCACATTGGCGTGATGGTGGCGGTGGTGGAAGCGGTGCGGGCCCTGCCGCCTGCGCGCCGACCGCAGCACCTGCTGGGTTGCGAGGTGTGGCGAGGCCTGGATTGGATGGTGGACGAGGACAAGCAACTCCTGCCCGTGGGCGGTCAGGATCATCTATTCCAGTCCCTGGTGGGCCTGTTCGACTCGCAGATTGCCGGCGGTAAACGCTACGACTTGGCCACCCTGGGCCGGGCCCGGGCCAACGCCACCTACCACCAATCCCACCACGTGGATGCCTCCGACCTGTTGTGGTTCGCCATGGACCTGACCCCACTCATCCGCCAGGACCAACTGGACATCACCACGTTTGTGAACGGCTACCTGGAGCGCTTTGTCTCAGATGTACGCGCGCGGTTGGCCCGGCGCCTGGGGAACTAACCATGGAAGTCATCATCCAGCCCAATGCCGAAGCCGTGGGACGCTACGCCGCCCGCGTGGTGACCCGGGTCATGCGGGGCCGACTGGCCCCCGTGCTGGGCTTGGCCACCGGCACCACCCCGCTTCCGCTTTATCAGGAACTGATTCGCCTGCACCGCGAAGAGGCACTGGATTTCGGCGCCTGCTCCACCTTCAACCTGGACGAATACGTCGGCTTGCCCGCCCGCCACCCCCAATCCTATCGCAGCTTTATGCAGGAGCACCTGCTGTCCCGGATCAACGTGCCCCCGGAGCGCGTGCACATCCCGGATGGCATGGCGGAAGATATCGCCACCGCCTGCGCCGACTACGAGGAGGCCATCCGGAAAGCGGATGGTATTGATGTGCAAGTGCTGGGCATCGGCACCAGCGGACATATCGGATTCAATGAGCCGACCTCCTCCCTGCGCTCGCGCACGCGCATCAAAACCCTGACCGACCGGACCCGCCGGGATAACGCACGCTTCTTCGGAACCGAGGAGGACGTCCCCCACCACGTCATTACCATGGGCATCGGCACCATCCTGGATAGCCGCCGCTGCCTGATGCTGGCCACCGGCGCGGGGAAGGCCCCTGCGGTCGCCGCCATGATCGAAGGGCCGCTCACCGCCATGTGCCCGGCCTCCGCCCTGCAGATGCACCCCCAGGTTACGGTGGTGCTGGATGAAGCAGCCGCGAGCGCGCTGACACATGGCTCGTATTACCGATGGGTCTATGAAAACAAGCCTGCCTGGCAACGTGATTGATGCCCCGCTTGCGGGCCTGAACGCCCCCGAGTACTGGTCCGACGCCGGTCTGACTCCGGCTCAGGACCTGGCCTTGCGCACTCTGCTGCGTACCTGCTTCACCCGCCCTGATCACGCGCGCTTTGAACAGCAACGCTATTTCTTTTCCCCCTATCCACATCGCTGGATCATACGCGCGCGGAACGGGGCCCTGGTGGGCCATGTGGGCATTCACGAACGCCTGCTGTCCACCACCCACGGCACCTATCGCGCCGGGGGATTGGCAGATGTTGCCGTTCACCCCGATCTGCGCGGACGAGGGGTCATGCGCGGCTTGTTGATGATCGTGCATACCTGGCTGCGCCAGCAGCAGGTGCCGTTTGCCGTGCTATTCGGCGAATCAGGCATTTATCAGTCCAGCGGCTATCAGCAGGTGTGGTTGCAACTTTCCACTCCCGGCGAAGGGCCCTATCCCGCCCTGGCCTGTCGCCTGGGTACGCCCGCTTGGCCGGATGAAGTCCCGCTGCTATCCGGCGAGTTGTTCTAGCCGACCAACCCCGCCCCGGGCCGCTCGCGGCGTATATATTTGTTGCATCATATTTATAACCTGCTAGGGTCGTCTCCGGGTTACCGCTCCCTACGTTTTGACATGAGGAACACCCGGCCGCCTAACCCCGCGGCCCGCCCCCGCCCCACCCCCAGATGACCCGGGGCGGGGGCACCTCTTTCTTGGGACGGCTAGCGAATCACCACATCGTCCGCGGTGCCGCGCTCGCAGTCAGGTCCGGCACTGTGGATTTCCATCTCGGTGCCGGAAAGCTGATGAAAGAAATACGGCGTGCCCCATCCATCCACCAGCTCGCCGCGGTCGTTGATGCGATCCCGCTCCGGGTCCAGAAAGTGCACACCGGCCGGATTTTCGCCCGCCAGCGCGGCCGTGATTTCCTGATTGTTGCCCACCGGGTTGCCCTTGAAGCGCTGTCCGTAATTCCGGAACACCATGCGCAGCGATTCCAGAGCCGGGCCGGGATCCAGGGGCACCGCGGACTGCGGAGTCCAGACGGGAATGGCACCAAAGACGGGTGATGCCGGAGCGTCTGCGTTCACGGATTCCACCGGCGCAGGCGTGTTCACCATGGCCGGCAGCGGGGCGGGATACTCGACCGGCGGCGGGGCGGGTACCGGCGTCTCCACGATTCGCTCCGGTTCAACGGCTGGCGGCGGCTCGCGCAACAGCAGAAAGGTCAGGCCCGCGAGCAAACCGACCGCCAGCAACAGGCTCTTCTTCATCCTTGCACCTAGCCCATGAAACCGAGGTCAGCGGTGGAAAACCGGCCCACATTGGGAAACACCACGGGGATTTCCGAGGCGCCCACCCCGAACCACTTGGCCAGGGTGGCCGAATACTGGTCCACCGAAACACGCGGGATCCAGCGCCCGGTGCTGGTGTCATCCGGCCCGTTGACGGCCAGCACCGGGAAGGTGCCGTAGGTCTTCCGACCCTGCACCGCGCCGCCCATGATGAGGTGATGGCTGCCCCAGCCGTGGTCGCTGCCGCTCCCGTTGGCGGGGAAGGTGCGCCCGAAATCGCTGGCCGTGAACGACGTCACCTTGGAGCCCAGGGTACCGTCCTCGCCCGGGAAGGTGGTGGCGATCTGTTCCAGGGCGCGCTGGAAGGCGAACATGGAATTACTCAACTCGCCCAGCAGGTTGGCGTGGGCGCCCGTGGTGACATCCTGGGCCGAGGTCTGGTTGGCGTGGGTATCGTAGCCGCCCGCCTGGCAGAAGAAAATCTGCCGCTTCATGCTCAAGGCCTCGCGCGCCGCGATGACTCGCGCCACCATGCGCAGTTGCTGGCCCAGCGAGCTGGTGGGAAACGGGGTGGTCCAGGTCGTGCTGGCGGAGGGCGCAATGGCGGCGTTCAACAGTTCGGAGGCGGCGATGGAATGCGCCATCACCGTGGAGTAGGCCTGCTCCTGCATGTTCGGATAGCTCAGGCCCAGCACGTCCTTCATGGCCTGCAGGCGCGCGCCCGTGACGCCGGTCAGGGTCACCGCGCCGGAGGTGGACACTGCGTATTGGGACACCACATTGCCCACCTCGAAGGTGTTGGCCCCGGCCAGGGTGACGGAGAGCGATATCTTGGCGTCCGGCTGCAGGGTGTTGAGCAGGTCCGCCATGCGCCCGCCCCACCCCGTGCGCGCGGGCTGGTCGAGGATGGAGGTCTGCCATTGCATGATCTGGTCCGAGTGGGAAAACAACTGCGGGGGCACGGCCACACTCTTGTTTTTGTATTGGGCGGAGGTGATGGGATACATCAGCGTCCCCGCATTCAGCAGCAGGGCCAGCTTGCCTTCGCCAAACAGGGTGTGCAGTCCGCTGCACGAGGGATGCAGCCCGTACTCATGTCCGTCGCTGTTGAGCGGCGCATAGGAGCCATCCAGCAACAACAGGTTGCCGCGCGGAATGGCCAGGCTGTCCCCGCGGATGGCGGCGTAGTTGTCGTATTCGGACGGGATGCTGGGCACGATGAGGTTGTTGGCATCGTTGCCGCCAGCCAGGAAGATGCAGATCAGCGCCTTGTAGTCGGAGGGATCGGCCAGTTGCGCGGCCGCATTCATGATGCGCAGATCGCGGATCATGTGGGAACTGGCCAGGGTGCCCAGGGCGGCACAAGTGGCATGCCGGATGAAGTCGCGGCGCGAAAGCTCGTGAATATCCATGCGCTTCTTCATGCATTACCTCTGGATGGTGAAGTCCGGGGACACGATCACGTGATGCACCACCCCGCGCACCCGGTCCCGGATCTGGCTGGCCGACGGGTTGGTGGCGTTGTAGGTGATGCCGGTGGTGCAATAATTCACAATGAAGGTTCGGGCATTACTGTGCAGGGGGGCGCCCATCAGCCGCTCGCTCAGGGTGTCCACCAGGATCGGAATGCCGTTGCTGCTGGCGAAGTTGGTGGACATCCACGCGCTCAAATCCAGCGTGATGGCCTCGGAGCCGCTCTTGAAACTGCTCAGTCCGCTGGTGTTGGTGCTCTGGCTGTTGATGAAGCCACCGGCCAGGAAGTTGTTCTGCCGGGCCACCGCGGTGTCGCTGCTGAGCTGGAATTCCGGCGTGGTCAGGCCGGCCGAGGCCAGCAACCCCGGATGTTTGAAATCGGGCAGGAAGAAATTGAACACGCTGGGCGACTTCAGCGGGGTCTGGGCCAGCTCGTTGTCCGTGTCGCTCATTTCCCAGGTGTGGTAGTCCAGCGTCACCGTCCCCGACCGCACCAGGGGCGGCGGCACCAGCGGATATACGATCTGCGAACTTTCGGTCTGGTTGGCCTGATTGGTGGTCTCCACCATAAACGTTCGCGGGTCGACCACCTCGGACACCGAATACACACCGTCGGTGGCGGTGCCACTGGTAAAATCCACCCGCACCGGATCAGCCACGTTTAATCCGTGATAGGTGGACAGAATGAATTTAATACGGTTGGTGGCCGTGCCCGCCCCGGTCACCACAAAGCCGCCACTATGGCGGGGGAACACGCAGGCGCCGACACGACTGGCCGAGTCGAGCGCGGTCACGGTAAACACGTTGACCGAACCCACTGCGTCCACCGTGAAGACCCCGCTGCCCGCGCCGCCACTGGTGAAGGCCAGATAGAGCGTCGCGCCCGCGGCCAAGCCGTGCGAGGAATTCGTCACCGTAATCACACTGCCCGCCTGGCCGTAGGTACCGATGGCCAACCCCTGCGCAGACACGTTCAACGTGTTGGACCCGGTGACCGAGACATCGTGGCGGCCGGGCGTGGGCAGCGGCACGCCGGAGGTAAAGGTGAAGCGGGCCCGATCCCCGGTGGCCAGCTGATGGTGATTGGTGAGCGTGATGGACAGGGTAGCGGTTCCGTTCTGCTCGTAGGTGCCCGCACGGGCCGGCGGGGCGGGAAAGGCGCGCGCCACCGCGGTAACCCGCAACAGCGGCTCGCGCTGCTTGCCGAAGGCGGGATGCGCCGCCATAACCGCACTGCGCGCTTCGTAGTCCAGCAGGATGGCCCGCACCACGGCCTTCATATCACCCCGCACCCCCGCCCCGTTGTCGTTAAAGGCCTGCACCACCCGGTACACGTAGTCGCGGCTGGGGTGACTGGTGACCAGACGCTGGATGAGTTGCCGGCAGATGTAGGGTCCCACGTTCGGGTGCTGGAAGATCGCCTCGTGCGCCCGCTCCAATTCCTCGATGCCATACCCATCGTAGTCCAACAGGGCACTGTTGGTCTGGGCGCCCAGCGCAGGCGGCAGCACCGCATGGTCCAGCAGTTGTTTGGCCCCCAGGTCGTGACGACCCGGCACCAGGGTCATGTCGTTGGTGTAATTCGAATTCGGATACCACTGGGTGGGCAGGCGGCCGTTGGCCTGATTGGTCTGGCCGTAATTCCAGCCGGTAAACACCGCGGCAAAACCCAGAATCTCCTTCTGGTCATAGGTGGGCACGATGTTGCCCTGGGAATCCATGATCAGGGTGGCGTCCGGCCACAGGCGGTACAGTCCGATGGAAAACAGCTGCAGGATTTCGCGTGCGTAATTTTCGTTGGGATGGGTGCCGCTGATGATGCTGCCCTTCTGGTTGCCCAGCATGTCGAGATAGCGCCCCATAGCCGGGGTCAGGGTCACCCGCTCCAGCAATTCGCGGAAATTGCCGAAGGCGTGTTCGGCCAGCACGTCATAGTACGTGGCCAGGATGCGCCCGTTGTTGTTCAGCGTGCCGTTATCGGACGCCACCATGATTTCGCTGAGCGCAAAAGCCAGGCGCTGGCGCAACTGGTCGGGCGCGGTCACCGCGTTCTTCCACCACAGATTCCACAACTGGGTGTTGGGATGCAGGTTGCCGGGATCCGCGGTGGGATTGGCCAGCATCTCCGGCACCATGCGGGTCACGGGCAGATTAAACTGATCCTCGATCCACGCCGCATAGCCCATCGCGCGCACCGCCGCCACGCCCGCGGGATCCGCCCCGAAGGTGGCCTGGTTCAGGAAACGCACCGCGGCATTGGAACTGGCGTGGTCGTCCGTCCACGCCGGCAGGGCGGGCGGGGGCGCAAATACGCGGGACCCGATGGCCAGGGTGAAATTGCCGCGAATTTCGCCCGCCGGATAATTCACGGTGTGGATGTTGATATAGGCCAGCCCCTGCCGGATCACCTCCCGCACCTCGTCTGCGCTCAAAGTGCCCACCGGCTCGAGGTCCCAGTGATAACTCCCGTCCGCCGCAGGCTCGAAATCATCAATATCAAAGATGATCTGGCCGGGATGGGTGAGATACGGATCGGCGTGCACGTGGGCGCCGTTCACCGCCGAGGTCAGGTTGGTGTAGTTGAAACGCAGGGTGGCGTAGGTTTCATCCGGGCTCAGCATCAGGGTGGCCGTGCCCACGCCGGGCGAAAGGGCCGTGCCCTGGGCCAGCATGGTGGCCGCATACAGGGTGCCGGTGGAGGTGTCCAGCACCGCCCCGATGAAGGGCGACAACACCTGCCCTGGCACCACTTCCGACGGCTGCAGGTTGGTGTGTTCGCCCACCATGCCGTTGAACTGATCCGGACGCAGCCAGCCCACGGCCACGTGCGCGTTGGTGTCCGCGCCCGGGTGATGCAACACTTCGAGGTAGTAACGTTGACCGGCTTCCAGGGCCAGCCAGGCCGAACGCTGCTCCGGCGCGGCATTCCAGGTGTATTCGTTCAGGTTCGTGACCGTGACCCAGCTGCGGCGCACTTTGTTCACGGGCTCCGCGTCGTTGGCGATCCACAATTCGGCCGCCCCACGGGCTGTGATCCAGAAATAATAATTTCCGCCCACCGGCGCGGTCAGATAGCCGCGCCAGCGCTGGCCGTTCCGGGCGCCCAGTCCGGCCGGCCCCTCGAGGGTGGCCAACGTTCCGGTACTGGCGGACGGGGTCTCGACCGGAAGTTCGGCCACCGACGCGCCTGGAACGTTGGTCCACACCTCGCGCAAAATCACCGCCCCCGTGTCCACCACGGTCAGGTCCACTATGGCCTGCAGCTCGCCCACCGCATTGGAGGCCACCACGAGAACGGGGAAGCGTCCAGCCTGGGTGGGCACGCCGCCGAGCACGCGGTTGGTCGAGGTGAAGGTCAGCCCGGGCGGGAGCGGCTCCACCGCCACCAGGTCCGCGCCGTTGTTGACCAACACGGTGTAGGTGAAGGGATAGCCGAGAATCGCAGTGGCAGTGGCGGGACTCACCAGCGCGGGCGCGGCCTGCGGGACATCCGCCGGATACAGCCGCTCCACGGGAATGATCTGCTTGGCCTGGCTGGGGCTGTACCACGAGAGTTTCATCTCGGAACTGCCCGTACTCTGGTAGTACTCCAGCACCACGTCGTAGCGCACGCCCGCCGCCAGATCCACCGGCAGTGAAGTGCGGTCGGACGCGCCCTGGTTGGCCCACGCATTCACCACCAACTGGCTGTTGATCCACAAGCGCACCCCGTCATCGGAGCGGGCCACGAAATAGTAGGGCTCCGAATACTGGGGCTGGATCTGGCCGGTCCAGCGCACCAGGTAGGTCAGGTTGGTGGTGAACGCGGCGTGGGGCAGGTTGGTGTTGTTCCACACGAAATTGATGGTGGGATCGAGGCGCGTGGCCACCAGGGTGGCGTTGGTGAAGGTGGCGGCACCGCCGCTGGAAAAACTGCTGTTGGTGCGGTCAAAGTACTGGCCGGTCAGGCCGGTGCCGCGTGCCGTGGGCGCCGGATGCACCAGCACCCCCGCGCTGCCCGGTTCGCCCAGGACATACGCGGGGTCCGGCTGTACGGACAGCGTGGCCAGGCCGGGCGCCAACCGGTTGGTATTGGCCTTGGGAGTCAGGATGAAGGTGGTCGAAAGCACGCCGGGCGGGAAATCCACCGTGTCCGGCAGGTCTTCATAATCGGTGCCTTCCACCGCGGTGCCCGCCACCGCCACGTGCCCGGTGAGCGCGCGGAACGGGAACCCGCCCCGCACCACGGTGAAGCTGCCCGGATCCTGCGCGGGCTGGCCGGGATCAGGCTGCACGGACCAGCCGTCGCCCGCCACCACACTCAACTGATTCTGCTCCGACAGCAGGTTGGTGACATAGGTGTGATCATCCAGCGGCTGACCCTGCGGATCGTACTGCCCGTTGCTCCACGCATTGGAACGCGCCAGCCCGGCCTGCAGCTTCTCCCAATCATTGAGCCCGCTGGCATCGGAATACACATCGCTGACCGACACCCGGAACAGGCGCTGCGAAAAACCAGTCAAATCAAGGCGGGCCAGCAGATCGGCATTGGTGCCGGCCACGTTGGTGATGACCAGCCACGGGGCGCCCAGATGAGCCGCCGCCTCCACGGTGTACACCTTGCCCGCCTGCACATTCCGCACCGTGCCGGTGTGCAGCGAGGACAAGCCCACGGCGGGAAAGGACAACGGATCGAACGGGTCCGTGCCGGCCACGCTTTCCTCGCGATTCGGCACGCCATCGTTATCGGCATCGGCGGAAGCCGACAGCCCGGAGGCCCCGTAACGGGCTTCCCAGAGATCGCTCTGCTGGTTGGCGTTCAGGTCCACAGTGGCCCGCGCACACACCGCCGCCAGCAACATAATCAGCGTAAGCACCCAGGTCATGTGCCGCATGAAAGCAACCTACATGCCAAGGCAAAATTTGTGCATAGCTTAATTCTTAAACGCTAAATTTAAGTTCGCGCGACAAACTTTTTCCAAGGGTTGGAAGTCCGGAAATGCTCTTTTTCTGCCTGAGGCAGACAAGTCCAAGGGTTGGAACTTTTGGAACCGGGTGACCCGTGCTCACGTTGACACGGTTTGAGAACCGATCGCGCAGAATGATAATCGGTGCGACCGGGGGGCGGCCAGCGCTAGCCCGCGGCGGGGCTGAATTCGACCGCGGCCTGCACCGGCTTGGTTTCGTGGAATACGATTTCCACCGGGGCTTCGGTAAAGCCGCGCGCCAGCAGCAACAACGTTTCCCGGGCCGAACTCTGTACTTCGGGCCGCAGGCGCTGCACCAGGTTGGAAGCCAGGCTCTCCGCCTGCGTACGCGCTTCGTCCTTGAGATGGTTGCGGTCGCGCTCGTTGAAGCCCGCCCCGAAGGCGGCATTGACCAGGTCGGGCAGCAGCCAGGGCGCCATGCGGGTTTTCTGTTCGTCGTAGAACGTGATGTCGCGGATGTGCAGGTCGTAGCGCAGGGGCGGCATGGTCAGGCGGAACGCTCCCCCCGTGTCCTCGATGCGAAACGCGGGATCGCGCAGGTCGTAGCGGAAATCAATGTCGAAGGTGAAGATCATGGCCATCTTCTTGGAGGTGAAGAGCCACTCCAGATAGCGCTGTCCGAACTCGCCCGCCCAGTGATCGCGCGCGGTCACGATCTCCTTGGTCAGCACCTTGAAGACGGAGAGCTCCCCGAGCGCGCGCAACTCCTCCACCGAGGCATGCACCTGCACCTTCGGCGCACGCGTTGTCGAACCGCGCCGCAGCGCCCACACCACCAGCCCGCCCGTAATCACACCCGCCGCCAGTCCGGTCAGCATGTCCATCATGCTGCCGACTCCGTCTTCGGAGCCACCAGCAGGTCCATCAACTCAGACCCCTTCATACGCAGCAGCCGCTCGTCGCTCTCGAAGACATTGCCGATCTGCCAGCAGCGGGCGGGCGGGAAGCGGGTAGCCAGTGCGCCCTGGAATTTATGGACTAGCATCGGGATGCCATCCTTCCGGCGCCGACGATGTCCAATCGGATACTCCACCTCTACCCTCGCTGTGGCGCTGCCGTCCTTGAAGAACACCTGCACCGCGTTCGCGATGGAACGTTTGTCCGCATCCAGATAGTCCCGGCTGTAGCGCGGCTCTTCGCGGACCAACATCTTGGCGCGCAATGCATCAATACGCGGATCGGCCGCCACCTTATTCTCGTAATGATCGGCGGTGAGTTGGCCGAAGATCAACCCGATGGCGGTCATGTACTGCAGGCAATGGTCGCGATCGGCCGGGTTGTGCAGCGGGCCGGACTTGTCAATGATGCGGATGGCCGACTCGTGGGTGGTCAGCTCCACGCGGTCAATCTGCTCCAACCGGTCCTTCACCTGCGCATGCAACGCGAACGCGCACTCCACCGCGGTCTGGGCGTGGAACTCGGCCGGGAAGGCGATCTTAAACAACACGTTCTCCATCACATAAGAACCCAGCGGGCGGGCCAGCTTCAATTCCTTGCCGCGGAACAGCGCATCCTGGAAGCCCCACGTCCTGGTGGTGAGCGCGCCCGGGTAGCCCATCTCCCCGCGCAACGCCATCAGCGCATGCCACACCCCGCGGCTGGTGGCATCGCCCGCGGCCCACGATTTCCGCGAGCCGGTATTGGGGGCATGACGATACACCCGCAGCGCCCCGCCATCCGCCCACGCGTTCGACACCGCGTTGATGATCTGCTCCCGCGTCCCGCCCAGCAGACCGGTCACCACGGCCGCCGTGGCGATGCGCACCAGAATGACGTGGTCCATGCCCGCCCGGTTGAAACTGTTTTCCAGCGCCAGCACCCCCTGGATCTCATGCGCCTTGATCGCCGCCACGAGAACATCCTTAACCGTCGGCAACTTGGAACCTGGAACTTGGAACCTGGAACTCCCCGCCCCCGCCCTTCCCATCCAATCCGCCACCGCCAAAATCCCGCCCAGGTTGTCGGAGGGATGCCCCCACTCCGCGGCCAGCCAGGTATCATTGAAATCGAGCCAGCGGATGAGCGCCCCGTTGTTGAAGGCGGACCGCACCGGATCCAGTTCGTAGTCCAGCCCCAGCACACGACCGCCGCCCGCCATCTCCGCCCCCGGTACCAGCGGGCCCAGCATCTTGGTGCAGTCCGGATACTTGAGGGCGAGCAGGGCGCAGCCGATGCTGTCCATCAGGCAGTAGCGTGCGGTGTCGATGGCTTCCGCGCTGGTGATGGCCGTGTCGGCCACATAGTCGGCGATCAGTTGCAGAATGGGATCGGCGGGCGGACGGACATTGGAGATCGGAGAACTCATGAAGGGTCCGGGTTACGTCAACGCTGCGCGATGGGCGTCACCGGGCGGGCGGGTTCGCCGATGTATTCCGAGGAGGGCCGAATGATGCGGTTGTCGGAGCGCTGCTCCATGATGTGGGCGGCCCAGCCGGTGAGGCGCGAGAACACGAACAGCGGGGTGAACATCTTGGTGGGAATACCGCAGCGGTTGTAGACGATGGCGCTGTAGAAATCCAAGTTGGGGAACAGCTTCTTTTCCCGCCGCATCACGGCCTCGATCCGCTCCGCCACCGCCATCATGCGCCGTCCCTCTTCGCTGCCTTCGGCCAGTCGGCCCGCCCACACCTTGATCACGTCGGAGCGGGGATCACAGTGCTTATAGACCCGGTGCCCGAAGCCCATGATCTTATCCTTGCGGGCCAGCTTGTTCATGATGCCGGTTTCCGCATCCTCGGGTGTGCGATACAGCTGGATCAGTTCCATGGCCGCTTCGTTGGCCCCGCCGTGCAGCGGCCCGCGCAGGGCCCCGATGGCGCCCGTCACCGCGGAATAGAAATCCGACAGGGTGGACGTGATGGTGCGCGCGGTGAAGGTGGAGGCGTTGAACTCGTGCTCCGCGTACAACGTCAGCGATACGTCGAGGGCCTGCTGGTGCAGCGGGTCGGGCACGCGATCGTGCAGCATATGCAGCAGGTGCCCGGCCGTGGTGTCGTCGCCGCCCGAGGTTTCGATGCGCAGGAGGCTGGTGGTGAAGGCGTGCCAGTACAGAAGCATGGACGGCATGCAGGCCAGCAGGCGGCAGGCAATGGTTAACTGGTTGCGGTCCGGACCTTCCGGCTCCAAGCAGCCCAACACGGACACGCCGGTGCGCAACACATCCATGGGATGCGAGGTGGTGGGCAGTTGCTCCAGTACCCGGCGCAGCGGGGGGGGCAGATAACGCTGACCTTTCAAGAGGGCCCGGAAGGCGTTCAGTTCGACCTGATTGGGCAGCCGCCCGTTTAGCATCAGAAAAGCCACCTCACCGAAGGAGGCCCGTTCCGTCAGTTCGTTTAGAGCGTATCCGCGATACCGCAGGCCGCCCGCCTCTTCATGGATGAGGGAAACGGCGGTTTGTCCCGCCACCACGCCTTCCAATCCTTTGGCAAAATCCGACATGGCACTTCTCCTGATTCAGCCCTGAGGTCAGGGCGCTCCATCCCCCGCACGCTTCAACTGCTCATCGGCACGCCGCTCATATTCATGATAGCGTAGCACCTCGTATAATGCATCACGCGTCTGCATGGCCTCCACCACCGCAGCTTGGCCCCCGGCGCGCCGGATGGTTTCGTAAACCTTCAACGCGGCCGCATTCATGGCCCGGAAGGCGGACAGCGGATACAAGACCATGCGCACACCCACCGAACCAAGCTCTGCCGTGGTGAACAGCGGGGTCTTGCCAAATTCCGTGATGTTGGCCAGCAACGGAACCGGCACCGCAGCCGCGAAGGCCTTGAACTCCTCCAGACTTCGCAACGCCTCCGCGAAAACCAGATCCGCCCCCGCTTCCACGTAGGCCCGCGCCCGCGCAATGGCCGCCGTCATGCCCTCACCCGCCACCGCATCGGTACGGGCCATGACCAGAAAATCCGGATCGGTGCGCCCGGAGGCCGCGGCCTGCACGCGCTCCACCATTTCTTCCGTGCTCACCAGTTTTTTGTTGGGGCGATGTCCGCAGCGCTTCAGATCCACTTGGTCCTCGATCTGCATGGCGCCCGCCCCCGCCTCGATCATCTCCCGCGCGGTTTCCGCCGGATCGTCCCACCCGGTGTCCACATCCACCAGCACGGGCAACGGGGTGGCCGCGCAAATGCGCCGTACATCCTCCGCCACCTGATCGCGCGTGGTGAAGCCCAGGTCGGGCAGACCGAACGACGCATTGGCCACCCCGGCTCCCGAAACGTAAAGCGCCTTGAAACCCGCCCGCTCGGCCAGCATGGCGGCATAGGCATGGATGGCGCCCGCGATCTGCAGCGGACGTTCCGCCGCCAATGCTTCCCTAAACTTTTTTCCGGATGAAATCATACTTTCACCGCTGAGCCGCTGAGCACGCAGAGCCGACACCGGGCATGATTAATCTTCATGACTCAGCGCCCTCTGCGCCTCCGCGGTGAATCCTAAAAATGATTCGGCTCGCGCTTCACCAACTTGCCGCGCCCGAGCTTGCCCACGAACTTCCCGTCTTTCACGGCCACTTCGCCGCGCACCGTCACCAGCGAGGGCCGCCCCGTAACCTTCCAACCTTCGAAGGGATTGTAGTCGAGATTCATATACTGTTTCTTGGCCGAGATGGTGCCGCGGTACTTGGGATCCCAGATGACCAGGTCGGCATCCGCCCCCACCGCCACGGTGCCCTTGCGCGGGAACAGTCCAAACAGCTTGGCCGCCTGCGTGCTCGCGCAGTCCACAAACTGGTGCAGATTGATCCGACCCTCGCCCACACCCTTGGTCCACAACACGGTCATGCGGTCCTCAAGGGACGGAATGCCGTTCGGTATCTTGGTGAAATCCTTCAGGCCCATGTCCTTCTGGCCCTTGAAATCAAACGGCGCGTGGTCGGTGGCCACCGTGCTGACCAGGCCCTGGGCTAGCCCGTTCCAGAACACATCCTGGTTCTTCTTGTGGCGCAGCGGGGGCGACATCACGAACTTGGACCCCTCGAAGTTGGGCTTCTCCGCATAGGTCATATCCAGCGTCAGGTACTGGATCAGCGTCTCCACCCAGATATTCACCCCGCGCTCGCGGGCCCGGATGGCGGCGCGCAGTGCCTCCTCGCAGCTGGTGTGCACGCAATACACATGCGCCCCCGTCATCTCCGCGAAGGTGGCCAGGTGATGCACGCCCTCGGCTTCCACCACGGGCGGCCGGCTCCAGTAGTGCCACTTCGGCCCTGTCTTGCCTTCGGCCAGCAACTTCTTCTGCAGTTCGGCGATGAGGTCGGGATTCTCGCAGTGCGCGGTGGTGATCACGCCCAGCTTCTTGGCCAGGGCCAGGGTGTGATACAGCTCCTCGTCCGTGACCCCGAAGAAATTCTTGTAGGCCAGGAAGATTTTGAAGCTGCTGATACCCGCCTTCACAATTTCCTTCAGCTCGCCCTCCGTCTTCTTGTCGTAGCGGGCCACCCCCATGTGGAAGGTGAAGTCGCACGCGCTCTTGCCCTCGGCGTTGCTTAACCACAACTGATATGACTTCAGGGTCTCGTCGTTGCGCGAGGGACAACACATTTCAATCAGCGTCGTGGTACCGCCCACCAGCGCCGCCTTGCTGGCCGAAACGTAGTCGTCCTTGGCAAAGGTGCCCATGAAGGGCAGGTAGATGTGCACGTGCGGATCAATGAAACCGGGGAAAATGTATTTCCCCTTGGCATCAATCACCTTGGTGCCTTTGGGCACCTCCAGGTTCGGCCCGATGCAGGTGATCTGCTCGCCCGCACAATACACATCTGCTTTGTACCGCGAATCCGGTGTTACAATTTCGCCGTTCTTGATGAGGATGGACATAATGCTTCTCCCACTGATCACGGATCACTGATTACTGATCACTTCTCTTTATGCCAGATATCGCCCTCGCCGAATTTGAACCACCGCCAGGTGGTCACTTTCTGGCGGGTGTAGAACATCACGCCCTCCCGGCCCTGCAGATGCAAGTCACCGAAGAAGGAATAGTCCCAACCGCTGAACGGGAAATAGGCCAGCGGCGCGGGCACGCCCACGTTGATGCCCACCATGCCAGCCTTGATGCGGTGCCGGAATTCCCGCGCCGCCTTGCCGGACTGGGTGTACATGCAGGCCCCGTTGCCGAAGATGACCTTGTTGGCGCTCTCGATGGCGGATTCCAAATCCTCAAAGCGCATGACGTTCAGCACCGGCCCGAAAACCTCATCCTTGGCGATGGCCATGCCGTCTCGCACGTGGTCCACAATGCTGGGCCCGAGATAAAATCCCTTGGGCTGTTCCGGCACCTTAACGCTGCGCCCGTCCACCACCACCTTCGCGCCGTCCTTCACGCCGGACTCAATCAGCGCCGACACCTTGTCGCGGTGCTGGGGGCTGATCACCGCGCCCATCTTGGCTGTGGGATCGCGATCGGTGGCGCCCACTTTGATGGCGCGCACCGCCTCGGTCAGCGGAGGCAACAGCTTGTCCGCTGCCTTGCCGATGGTCACCGCCGTGGAGCCCGCCATGCAGCGCTGGCCCGCGCATCCGAACGCGGCGTCCACCAACCCGGTCACCGAGTTGTCGAAGTCGGCATCCGGCATGATGAATACATAGTTCTTGGCCCCGCCCGCCGCCTGCACGCGCTTGCCGTGCTGGGTGCCGGTCTCGAAAATATATTTGGCCACCGGCGAGGAACCCACAAACGAGATGGCGCGAATCTTCGGGTGGGTCAGCAGCGCGTCCACGCACTCCTTGCCGCCATGCACCACATTCATCACGCCCTTGGGCAGGCCGGCCTTGTCCAGCAGCTCGATGAGCTTGAGCCCGGTCAGCGGGACCTTCTCGCTCAGTTTCAGAATGAAGGTATTCCCGCAGGCCAGGGCCAGCGGATACATCCACATGGGAACCAAGGCCGGGAAGTTGTAGGGACAGATACCGACACAGATGCCGACCGGCTGCTTGATCACGTCGCAGTCGATGCCGCGCGCGATGTTCTCCAGCGCCTCGCCCTTCAGCAGTTCCGGTGCACCGCACGCGTACTCCACCACTTCCACACCGCGTCGCACATCGCCGCGCGCTTCGGTCAGGGTCTTGCCATGCTCGCGGGTTACGCTGGCCGCCAGTTCTTCAAAATGATCTTCCAGCAGCATCTTGTAGCGGAACAAAATGCGCGCACGCTCCACCGGGGGCGTCTCCGCCCAATCCAGTGCCGCCGCCTCGCAGGCCAGCACGGCCTGGTTGACCGCGTCCGCCCCGCACATGGGTGTCTCGGCGATGACCTCGCCGGTGGACGGGTTGTAGACCTTGGTCGTGGTGGCGGTCTTGGGCACCGACCACTCGCCGCCGATAAAGTTGGGAACGGATTCAAGTTTGCTCACGTTGCTCATGTTTGTGTCCTCTTCAATTGCCAATTTCCAATTGCCAATTGGCAATTTAATGATGGGCCGGAATGGGTTTCATTTTCCCGCTGGCCAGCCCGGCCTGGTAATCTTTCCAACTCATCGGCTTCTTGCCCGTCTTCACATCCACCATGGTCAGGCAGTTGTCCACCGGACACACGATGGAACACAGATTGCAGCCCACGCATTCGTCTTCCTTGATGCGCGGGATGGGCTTGCCGGGTACACGTCCGGGCCCCAGGTCCACCTTGTCCGGCTTGATCAGTTCGATGGCCTGGTGCGCGCCGTCCTCGCACGCGATGTAGCACAGGTTGCAGCCCACGCACTTGTCGTAATCAATGTGGGCGATGCGCTTATAGTTGAGATTCAGCGTCTCCCACTTGTCCACGCTCTGCACCGCCTTGCCGCTGAAGTCGGCAATGGTCTTGTAGCCCTTCTCGTCCATCCATCCGCTCAGCCCGTCGATCATGTCCTCCACGATGCGGAACCCATAGTGCATGATGGCCGTGCAGACCTGCACCCCGGTGGCGCCCAGCGCAATAAATTCCGCCGCATCCCGCCAGTTCCCGATGCCGCCGATGCCGGAAATGGGCAACCGGACCTCGGGGTCAGCCGCACAGGACTGCACCATGTTCAGCGCGATGGGTTTCACCGCGGAACCACAGTACCCGCCGTGTGTGCTGCGCCCGGCCACATACGGCTCCGGACACATGCGGTCCAGATTGACCTGGGTGATGCTGTTGATGGTGTTGATCATCGAAATGGCATCCGCCCCCGCCCGCTTGGCCGCGCGCGCCGGCTTGGTGATGTCCGTGATATTCGGGGTCAGTTTTACGATGACTGGAATCTCCGCCACCTCCATGACCCAGCCCACGATGGCCTCTATGACGTCGGGATTCTGGCCCACCGCGGAGCCCATACCGCGCTCGCACATGCCGTGCGGGCAGCCGAAATTCAGTTCCACCCCGTCCGCCCCGCAATCGCGCGAACGCTTCATGTAATCATGCCAGTTCTCGCGGGTGTCGGTCATCAGGGAGGCAATGATGGCCCGGGTGTTACCCCACACCTTTTTGCATTCCGCAATCTCCCTGAAATTGGTCTCCGGGGAGCGGTCGCTGATGAGCTCGATGTTGTTGAACCCCACCATGCGCTGCCCGTTGAGGTTGAGCGACGAATAGCGCGAGCTCACATTGACGATGGGGTCGCCGATGGTCTTCCACACCACGCCACCCCAACCCGCCTCGAAGGCGCGGTGGCACTGGTACGCGGTGTTGGACGGCGGCGCGGAGGCCACCCAGAACGGATTCGGTGATTTGATGCCCGCCAAATTGATGGATAGATCAGCCATATGCTTGCTCCTTGGTATTCAAATCGGGGTCGGGGTCGGTATCGGCAGCGTAGCGATCGGTATCGAGAGTTACGCCGCCCTCGCGCACTATATAACCGCGCTGTCCAAGCCTCGTAAGCATGGCCACGATTCGATCCAGAATCGCTTTTGCCGCTTCGCTTTCCTCAATCGTTAGTGCACCGCAAACCTGCAACACATCCTGCACCGCACCACATTCCAGGGCGGACCCACGGGCTATTTCAAAATAACGACGGCGGTCGCCTTCCGTTGCTTTCCCGTTGCCCTCCGCAATATTCAAGGGGATCGCCTGCGATGCGCGCAAAAGCTGATCCTTGGCATTGCGATGGCCCGGCAATGACTCGCAAAATCGATAGGCCCAACCGACGTAGTCGATCGCCGCGCGATATACATCCAGCTTTTCGTGTCCGAAACTCATGTGCAAACTTTCGATTCCGATAGCGATTCCGACCCCGACCCCGACGGCATGATTAAGGCCGGCTATTTCTTCTTCGCGTAATACTCCGCTTCCAACTCCGGAATGCGCACCGGCTGATCGAAGCCGGACCCGGACGGTTTTCCCTTCACGCCCAAACGGGTGCCCTGGACCGGCCCCGCCACCTCTTCGCCCAACAGGAATTTGTGTATGCCGCGCGCCGCCTTCTTGCCTTCGGCCACCGCGTTCACCACTTCCCGGCCGCCGTTGACGCAATCGCCGCCGGCAAACACATGTTTCACACTGGTCTGGCCGGTGGCAGCATCGCGCACCACGGTGCCATCCTTGTCCAGATTCACCTTGGGAAACAGTTTCTGCATCAGCTTGGCCTGCGGCTCCTGGCCCAAGGCCTTGATGACCATGTCAAAGTTTTCCACCGTCTCCGATCCCTTGATGACCTCGACCCGGCCCTGCGCGTTGATTTTGGTACGCGCCAGCTTCAGTCCGGCCATGTGACCCTTCTCCGCCACCACCTCCACCGGCAGGGCGTGGAACAGGAAGGAGCAACCGTCTTTCTTGGCCAATTCGTATTCGTACGGGTAGGCGGGCATGTCGGCCTCGCCGCGCCGATAGATGATGGTGGCGTCGGTCGCGCCCAGCCGCTTGGCCTGGGTCACCGCGTCGATGGCGGTATTGCCGCAGCCGATCACCGCCACCCGCTTGCCCACCGGCACCTTGTCCAAGGGCCGGGTGTGCAGCAGCTCGATGAAATCCAGCGCCTCATACACTTCGGGCAGGTCCTCGCCGGGGATGCCCAGCCGGTAGGTGCGACCCAATCCGAAGCCCACGAAAATCGCGTCGTACTGCTTCTCGAGCTGGGCCACCGTCACATCCTTGCCCACCTCGACCCCGGTGCGGATTTCCACGCCCAGGCTCTTCACCAGCGCAACTTCAGCCAGGCTTGTTTCCGGGGTGAGTTTGTACATGGCGATGCCGTAGGTATTCAGGCCGCCCGCCTTGGGTTTTTTCTCAAAGATAGTGACGGCGTGTCCGAGTTGCGCCAGTTCGGCCGCACAGCCCAGACCGGCTGGACCGCCGCCCAGCACGGCGATCTTCTTCCCGGTCTTTTTCGCCGGAGCGGTCAGCACCTTGATCTTGTTGTCAAACACGTGATCGGTGGCGTAGCGCTGCAGGCGTCCGATCTTGATCGGCTTCTCGTCGCGGTCCTGCATTACGCAGCCGCCCTCGCACAGAGCGGAGGTGGGACACACCCGCGCGCAGCTCGCGCCCAGCGGATTGGCCTGCAGGATGGTGCGCGCAGAGCCGGTCAGGTTTCCGCTGGCGATCTTCTTGATGAAGCCCGGGATGTCGATCCCGGTGGGACAAGCCATGATGCAGGGGGCATCAAAGCAATAGAGGCAGCGCTCCGCCTCCACCAGCGCCTCCTGCGGCGAGTACTTCGGTTCAATCTCCGCCAGGTTTTCCCGGGCCTGCTTCGCGCTCAATAACGGCTTTAGTGTCATAGGATTCACCGCTGAGACGCAGAGATCGCAGAGTTCTGACCCTGCCTTTTTCTCTGCGCCCTCAGCGCCTCTGCGGTTAACTCTTCCATTCTTGATACGGCAACCCGGTGGCGTCGGCCACCGCCTTGTACGTCACATACCCCGCGTGCGTATTCAAGCCGGGCACCAGTTCCGGCACCTGCTGCAGCGCCGGTGCAAACCCCAGGTTGGCCAGCTTGACCGCGTACGGAATCGTGGCGTTGGTCAACGCCATGGTGGCGGTGCGCGCGTAGGCGCCCGGCATGTTGGCCACGCAGTAGTGCACGGTGTCCTCTTCCACGTAGATCGGGTTTTCGTGCGTGGTGGGACGCGAGGTCTCCGCGCAACCGCCCTGGTCGATGGCGATGTCCACAAACACGGAGCCCTTCTTCATGGCCTTCAGCATGGTGCGGCTGATCAGCTTGGGCGCCTTGGCCCCCGGCACCAGCACCGCGCCGATCAGCAGATCCACCTTGGGCAGCATATCAATCAGGTTCTGCTCATTGGAATACAGGGTGTGGGCGCTCCCGTGCAGGCTGATGTCGAGGTAGCGCATCTGCTGCAGGTCGACCTCGAGGATGGTGACTTCTGCGCCCATGCCCGCGGCCACGCGGCCCGCATTGATGCCGGAGGTGCCGCCGCCGATGATGAGCACGTTGCCGGGCAACACGCCGGGCACCCCGCCCAGCAACACGCCTTCGCCGCCCTGCGCCTTGCTCAGATAGAACGCGCCCACGATGGCACTCATGCGTCCGGCGATTTCGCTCATGGGCTCGAGCAGCGGCAACCGCCGCCCGACCTGCACCGTCTCGTAGGCGATGCCGGTGGTCTTGGACTTCACCAATTCCTCGGTGAGTTTCTTGTCCGCGGCCAGATGCAGGTAGGTGAAGAGCAGCAGATCCTTGCGCAGGTACGCGTACTCGGCGGCTACCGGTTCCTTGACCTTGATCACCATCTGGGCCGCCCACGCGTCGGCCGCCGTGGGCACCAGGCGCGCGCCCGCCAACGTGTATTGCTCGTCGGTGAAGCCGCTGCCATCGCCCGCCGACTGCTGGACCAGCACTTCGTGCCCGGCCTGCACCAGCATGCGCGCGCCCGCGGGGGTGCAGGACACGCGGTTCTCTTTGATCTTAATTTCTTTGGGAATGCCGATTTTCATGGGTTCAACCTTCCGACAGCGCCGTGTCCATTACCGCGAGCAGAAAATCCAGGTCCGCCTTGGTGATGCACATGGGCGGGGTGATACGAATGATGTTGCCGTTCAGGCCACCCTTGCCCACCAGCGCGCCCAGGTCCTTGCAGCGCTCGAAGAATTGCGCACAGGCTTCCTTGGCCGGTTCCTTGCTGACCCGATCCTTCACAAACTCCATGGCCACCATCAGCCCGGTGCCGCGCACATCGCCAATCACCTGATACTTGCCCATCAGCTTGCGCATGCCGGCCAGCAGATGGTTGCCCAGCTCGAGGCACTTGGCCTGCAGGTGCTCGCGATCAATGGTCTCCAGCACGGCCTTGCCGATGGCGCAGGAAACGGGATTGCCGCCAAAGGTGTTGAAGTGGATGCGCTGGGCCAGGGTGGCGGCGATCTCCGGCGTGGTCACCACCGCGGCCAGCGGGGCGCCGTTGCCGATGCTCTTGGCCATGGTCACGATGTCCGGGATCACGCCCTGGGTCTCAAAGCCCCAGTAATGGGTGCCGGTGCGGCCGAACCCGGCCTGCACCTCGTCCGCGATGCACACGCCGCCCGCCCCGCGCACAATGCGGTAGGCCTCCTGCAGGTAGCCGTCCGGGAATACCACCACGCCGCCCACGCCCTGGATGGATTCCGCGAAGAAGCCCGCGATCTTGCCCGGGGTGGCGTAAGAAATGAGGTCCTTGATGTCGGCCGCGTACTTCTTGCCCGCGTCCTTGTCATCGCGCCCGTACACGCCGCGATAAGTGTCGGGCACCATGGCGTGGTGCACGCCGAAGCTGTGCGGATAGTTGAACTTCCACGAACTGTGCGCGGTGAGGCCCATGGCCGACGACACCCCGCCGTGGTAGCAGTTGCGCAGCGCGACCACGTCGTAGTTGCCGGTGTAGAGGCGGGCCATGAGCAGGGCCAGGTCGTTGGCCTCCGAGCCGGAGTTCACGAAGTACACGCATTTCAGGTTGCCCGGCATCTTGGCGGCCAGGGCCTGCGCGTACTCGGCGATCTGGTTGTTCAGGTAGATGGTGGTGGTGTGGGCGATGGTGTTGAGCTGGTCCACCGCGGCCTTGGTTACCGCGGGATGGCAGTGGCCCACGCTCACCGTCACAATGCCGCCGAAGGCGTCCAGGTAGCGCCGGCCCTTTTCATCCCACAGGTACTGCTGCTTGCCCTCCACGATCATGATGGGGTTCTTGTAGTAGAGGAACAGGCCGGGCGACAGGTACTGCTTGCGCAGGGCCATGGTCTGGGCGAAGTCGGGCCCGGTGTAGGGCTGGGGCTTGAGGTCGGTGGGCGGCAGTGGCGGTTGGTTGCTCATGTTTTCTCCGTTTCCTTCGGCCGGTAGCCGGCCATCAACACGTAGTAAAAAACAAACGCGATAAAGAAGCCGATGAACCACGCGTAGTGGTAGATGCCGGTCCAGAAGTCCTGGGCGGGCAGCACGCCGATGGTGATGAGAAACCCGGGCACGTTGGGCGCCACGGCCAGCACCAGGGCGATAAGGGCGCGCAGATTGAATCCACCCTGGAACCGGTAGCCGCCCCGCGCGTCGTAGAGCCCGGCCAGGTCAAGCCGGCAGGAGCGCACGATGAAGTAGTCGCAGACCAGAATGCCGCCGATGGGCCCGAGCAGCGCGGAGTAGCCGATCAGCCAGGTGAAGATGTACCCGGTGGGATCGGCCACCAGCTTCCACGGCTGCATCAGGATGCCGATGATGCCGGTGATCAGTCCGCCGATGCGAAAGGTGATTTTGGACGGCCACAGGTTGGCGAAATCGTTGGCCGGGCTCACCACATTGGCGGCCAGGTTGGTGGCCAGGGTGGCCAGACACAACGCGAATAGCGAAACGGCCAGCACCACGGGATGGGTGAATTTGGTCAGCAGCACCACCGGATCCCAGATGGGATCGCCGCCGTAAATTACGATGGTGGCCGAGGTCACCGCCACCCCGATAAAGGAATAGAGGGCCATGGTGGTGGGCAGCCCGAGCGCCTGCCCAATCACCTGGTCGCGTTGCGAGCGGGCATAGCGGGTGAAGTCGGGAATGTTCAGCGACAGGGTGGCCCAAAAACCAACCATGCCCGTGAGCGAGGGGAAGAAGATGTGCCAGAACTGGCCCTCCTTGGCCCCGCCGGGTACGAAGGCGGACGGCTGCGACAGCATGGGCCCGAAGCCGCCCGCCTGCTTGTAGGCCCAACCCAGCAGGGCGAGGCCGAGCAGGATCAGCAGGGGCGCCTTGATATCGAGCAGGATGCGGATGGTCTCAATGCCGCGATAGATCACCAGCATGTTGATGGCCCAAAAGAACAGGAAGCATCCCAGCTGGGCCGCGTTGATGCCGGCGATGTTGGCCGGCAGGGTATCCCAGGCCGGTATATAGATGGTCACGATTTTGTAGATGGCCCATCCCCCAATCCAGGTCTGGATGCCGAACCAACCGCACGCCACCAGCGCGCGCAGCAGGGCCGGGATGTTGGCTCCCAGCGTGCCAAAGGAGGCGCGGCAATAGACCGGGAACGGGATGCCATAACGCGTGCCCGCATGCCCGTTGAGCATCATGGGCAGCAGCACGATGGTGTTACCGATGAAAATGGTCACCACGGCCTGCCACCAGTTCATGCCCTCGGCGATCAGCGAGGAGGCCAGCATGTAGGTCGGTATGCAGGCCGACATGGAAATCCACAGGGCGGCGATATCCCCCATCGCCCATTTGCGCGCACCCGAAGAAACCGGGGCCAGATCCTCGTTGAACAAAGAGCTTTGATGAAGGCGACTGAGCTGTTCCGGGGGGAGATCCGACTGGAGTTCTTCGTTCATGCGAAGGTTTAACAGGCGGACCAACTCCGCCATAGGCCAACACCAGCGCGATGTGCTTTAACCTTTATCGTCACAAGGTCTAGTATGGTTGTCCGATCCGCGTCACGTCAATACCAATAGGGGAAAACCTGATAGCAAAGGATTAACCGCTTCTTTACCCCGATTTTACCCACCACAAGAGTGGCCCCCCGAAAAGCATGCGCTTGTGGTGGCCGACCCCGGCTTACGGCGAGCGAAGGATCACCGTGGACCCCGTCCCGGCCCGGAATCCATCCTCCAGTCGCACCCATTGGCCGGCCTGCAAAAGAGCGCTTCCCGGGGACGCCACCTGGTAGCCGTCGCGCGCGCGCAAGGTATCACGGGGCTGGTTGGTCACGGCAGAAAGCACAGCCTGGTTGCTGACGATCAGGTCGCTGATCACCCAGTGCCACCGCACGGTGGTGTTCGCGGTCAGGGTGAAGGTTCCGGAATTGGTCGTACTGCCCGAAGCCGGCGAACTCCCAGTACGGGTCCAACCCGTGCAAACCAGGGAGGCCCAACTAGTGGCGTCCACATTGGTGGCCCGTCCGAACACCACCGCCTGCGTGGAAACGCCATAGGCATAGGTGGCCGTACCATAGTCGGGTTGGGCAAAGCCCACCTGATGGGGCGCGCCCGTAATGGTCAGGGTCACCGGGTTCAACGGCACGATCCCGCTCACCACCAGACTGTAGATCAGTTGCGTTGTCCCCGAAAGGGCGCCGCTGCGGCCCACGATGATGGAGCAGAGACCGGAGCCGCTGGGGCTGGCCACATAGACCTGCTCGATATTATCGGTGTTGTTGACCCCATTGGTGGCCACGCCGGCGGGATTACTTCGGTTTTGAACAAACGGCATCACATAGGGCAAGTTGGTCTGCCCATTGGGGCCAATAACCCGCAGATTCAAATCGTTGATCAAGCATCGATTGCTGTTGTCCAAGCCAGTTTTTGTAGTACCCGCAATATCCGTCCAACTCAACGTCACCCGGATGGCGTTAGTGGCATCCCATAGCACCTGGTTGGTGCGGGCCGCCACCGTGCCGGTGATGGTGTTTTCCTCGAGGTGTTTCGCCGTCGGGTTGGCAAAGTGACGCTGCAGATGGTCCGCCGCCGCCTTCGCATTCAGCAAACCCCAGCCGAATTGGTAATCCGGCCCGGCATTCCCCAGGTCATCCGCGGTGTGAATCAGCAACCCTTTGAGCGTGCTGGCCCGCATGTAGCTGCCGGTGGTGAGCTTCAAATAGTAATCCACCAGCAAGGCTGCCGTGCCCGCCGCGTTCGGGGTGGCCATGCTGGTGCCGGAATAATAGGCGTAGCTGGAGTCGCTGCCGGCCAGGCTGGAATAGAGCACCTCCCCGTTGGCCACCAAGTCGGGCTTGATGCGACCATCGTCCGCCGGACCCCACGCACTGAACGAGGACATGGCGGCATGGCCCAGGCTCCGGTTACCGCCTGAAACCGCATCCGCCACCGACCCCACGGTCACGATGTTCTTGGCCACACCATAACTGGAGATCGAATCGTACCCGCCGTTATCCCAGCCGTCGTTATAGGGATCGGTGGCGCTGTCGTAGGTTTTGCTCTGCCAACTGCCGTTGTAATAATAAAACGTGGTGCCGTTGGCGGGGGCGGTGTCGTTGCGGTCGTTTCCCGCCGATTTGAAGGGCAGGAAATAGGGGGCCGCCGCACACAACTGATCCCAGCTGCGCGCCGTGCTGTTATAGATGCCAAAGGTATCCGCCTCCCGCGAACCCCAGGTGCCGAACCAGTGCACGCCATAGGTGCCGGACCAGTCGCCTTCATCCCACCCGGTGATCGAGCCATAGGAATGATTGGACAACGGGAGGCGCCCGTACTGCGCATTGGTCACCATGCCGCGGGACGACATTTCGGCGGTGTCCGAGGTCCATTCATAGGAATCAACACGCACCCGGGGCGCCATGCCCAGGGCCGCCGCCACCACCCCGCCGGCCGCGATGGTGCCGCCCACGTGGGTGGCGTGATCATCCACAACCGCGCCGTCCATGATGGCAACCCGCCCTGTCAACTCTTGATGGGTGGTGCGCACCCCGCCGCCGTCCCAGACGCCCACCGTCACATTGGTACCGTTGACGTTATACGGTGCAATGTTGCGAATCAGATTGGCCGCGGTGGAGATGGCCGCGTCCACATTATTTTCGATATCCACCATGGGCACGCCGTTTTCGATGGCGCGCAACTGATAATTTCGGCCCTTGATCCGGCCCCGCTCGCGCCAGCCCTGAGCCCGCGCGGCCGCCCATGCGCTGGTGCGCCCCCGGTCCGCCTCCAACCGTACTTCCTCCAGAACGCGGGCCCGCTCCTCCGGGTCGCGCAGATTCCAGGTGTCGCGCGCCGAGGCCGCCTGCCCGGGCGCCCGCGCCGCCCCGGCCGACCACAGGGCCAACAGCAGAACAAACTGGAAGAAGCGGTTCATGCTTCGCTCAGGGCGCCACCGAACGGGCAGGAGACCGCAGTGCGTCCAGATCCCGCCGCAAGCGCTCGTTCTCCTGCTCCAGGGCAATCTGGTGCAAGGTCAGTTCCTCAATCTTGCGCAACAGGGTGGCCCCCAGATCGCCCAGCGGCACCCCCTCCTGCTCGATCTGCCGCGCCGAGGGCACCCCGGGTAGATGTCCGTTCTCGGCAATAAACGCCTGCACATCGCGCAACGGGACCAGCCGATAGGCGGGGTCAAACACGTAATCCGGCCAGTTGTTCGCGGTGACAATCACCTCGCGGGCCTTGATGGAGCCGTTCACCGCCAAGTGGTTGGTGGGCGTGGCCGTGCCGATACCCACGTTGCCGTTGGCCAGCACCACCAATTGCGTGGTACCCACCACCAACCCGCCCGCGGGCAGGATCAACGCCCCCGCCATGGTGTCGCCCGCCTGGCGCACAAAACTGTTACTGGACGCCGCCCCCGTCGTGTAGCCGGCCGCCGCATGATCCCCCCACCCGAAGGCGGTTTCCCAGCGGCCGGTTTGCGCCGCCGTGATCTGTGCCGCCACCGACGCCGCGTAAAGCGCGTCGCTCTCCACATAAAGAGGCGTCCCGGTGCTGAACCGCGCGTCCGCCTGCGCCGCCGTGTAATAGGCGTTACTCGCCGCCGCCCAGTGCGGGTCGCCCTCGCTAAATCCGGTCAGATAACCCGCCGCACCGTGATCGCCCCAGCCATACGCGGTCTCCCAGCGCGTGGTGTGCAGACTGGTAATCCCCGCCGCCACCGCAGCGGTAAAGACCGCATCGCTTTCCACGTACAACGGCGCGCCGGTGGCGAAAAGCGCATCCGCCTCGGTGCGCTGGTAATACAAATTGCTGGCCCCCGCCCACCGCGGATCCGTTTCCGTGAATCCGGTCAGATAGCCCGCGCCCGCGTGATCGCCCCACCCGTAGGCCGTTTCCCAGCGCGAGGTTTGTGCGCTGGTGATGCCCGCCGCCGCCGAAGCACCGAACATCGGGTCGCTCTCCGCATATACGGGCGTGCCCGTGGCGAACACAGCATCGGCCTGCGCCGCGGTGTAGTAAGCGTTGCTCGCGGCCGACCACAGAGGATCCGTTTCCGAGAAACTCGCCAGATAACCCGCGGTGGCATGATCGCCCCACCCGTAAGCCGTTTCCCACCGCCCGGTTTGCGCACTCGTAATCCCCATCGCAACCGAGGCTGCAAAAGCGGGGTCACTCTCCACGTATACAGGCAAACCGGTCGCAAAGAGGGCATCCGCCTGGGCCGCGCTATAGTAGTTGTTGCTCGCTGACGACCACAGCGGATCAACCTCCGTAAAACTGGTCAGATAACCCGCCCCCCCGTGATCGCCCCAGCCATAGGCGGTTTCCCAACGCGTGGTATCGGTGCTGGTGATGCCCGCCGCCACCGAGGCGCCGAACACCGGATCGCTTTCCACATACACCGGCATTCCGGTGGCAAATCGCGCGTCTACCTGCCCCGAGGTGTAGTAACTGTTGCTGGCTCCGGTCCACAGGGGATCCGTCTCCGTGTAGCTCGAAAGGTACCCGGCCGCGCCGTGATCGCCCCAGCCATACGCGGTGTCCCAGCGCAGGGTCTCGACCCCCGTAATCCCCGCCGCCACCGAAGCACCGAACATCGGGTCGCTTTCCACATACACCGGCGTACCCGTGGCAAAAACTTCATCCGCCTGCGCCGCCGTATAATAGCTGTTGCTCGCCAACGACCACAGGGGATCTAGTTCCGTAAATCCCGTCAGATACCCAACCGAACCATGATCACCCCAGCCGTAGGCCGTTTCCCAGCGCGAGGTTTCCGCGCTCGTGATGCCCGCCGCCACCGAGGCTGAAAAAGCAGGATCGCTCTCCACATATACCGGCGCGCCGGTCGCAAAAGCCGCATCCACCTGGGCGGCGGTGTAATAGGCATTGCTCGCACCCGCCCACAACGGATCAGCCTCGGCAAAGCCAGTCAGATAGCCCGCGCCCGCGTGATCGCCCCAGCCATACGCCGCCTCCCAACGTGCGGTTTCCGCACCCGTGATGTCGGCCGCCACCGAGGAGGAAAAAGCAGGATCGCTCTCCACATACACCGGCGCGCCGGTCGCAAAAGCCGCATCCACCTGGGCGGCGGTGTAATAGGCATTGCTCGCTCCCGCCCACAACGGATCAGCCTCGGCAAAGCTAGTCAGATAGCCCGCGCCCGCGTGATCGCCCCAGCCATACGCGGTCTCCCAGCGCGCGGTATGCGTACTGGTAATGCCCGCCGCCACTGAAGCACCGAAGATCGGGTCGCTCTCCGCGTATACGGGGGTGCCGGTAGCGAACTGCACATCGGCCTCGGTGCGCAGATAGTACAAGTTGCTGGCCCCGCTCCAGCGCGGGTCCTGCTCGACTTGTGGGAGGGCCTCCAGCGCCTTCAGCGCGTAGGGCACGGAGGCCAGGCGTTCGCGCGGCGCCAGCGTGGTCCCGTTCACCACCATTTCCAGATACACGGCGGGCTGGCTCAACGCGGTCAGTAAATCTCCGGACGCCGTGCCATCGCCCAGCAACGTCCCATAGACACCATCCACCACGGTGACCGTGCCGGTGTCTTCATAAAGAACGGGACCACCAGACGCAGCGGCAAACAGGCGCAACTGCAGCTCCACCGCGCCTTGAAGCAGGTTGGTGCCGGAGAGAATCCGGCCCTGGTAGTTGATCAGCAACGGGGGCTGGGCATGGACGCTGACCGCCAACCACAACCCGACGGCAATGCCTCGAAGCACTCGGCTCATGACACTCTCCCTCAGTCAACAGGCCCCCACCCGTCCCGCAACCCATACCCCACCCGGGTCGCCCTGACAAGGCAAGTTGCCAGCGGGCCCGGGACGGTTCAGTATGCGGCCAGCCATGACCACTGAACCCGTCGGGATCCGCCTCAATAAATTTATCAGCGACACCGGCGTCTGCTCGCGCCGCGAGGCGGACAAGCTCATCGAAGCAGGCCGGGTGCAGATCAACGGTAAAACGGCCGAACTGGGCACGCGGGTGACCCCGGCGGACCGCGTCACCGTCAACGGCGAGCCCCTGGGCGCCAAACCCCGCCGGGTGTTCCTGGCCTACCACAAGCCGCCTGGCATTACCTGCACCACCGATCGCCGGGTGGAGGACAACATCGTGGATGCGGTGGGCTTCCGGGAGCGGGTCTACCCGGTGGGCCGGCTGGACAAATTTTCCGAGGGCCTGATTTTCCTGACCAACGACGGCGACAGCGTGAACAAGATCCTGCGCGCCGGGAACGCCCACGAAAAGGAATACGTGGTGGTGGTGGACCAGCCCATCACGGATGACTTCATCGCCGGCATGGCGGGCGGGGTGCCCATCCTGGACACGGTGACCCGGCCCTGCCAGGTCAAACGCCTCACCACCCATTCCTTCAACATCATCCTGACCCAGGGCCTGAACCGGCAAATCCGCCGCATGTGCGAACACTTCGGCTACCGCGTGCTCCGCCTGAAACGCGTCCGCATCATGCTCATCAAATTGGGCGAACTGAAGCTGGGCCATTGGCGCATGCTCACCGACGATGAGCAATCCGCCCTCACCCGCCTGCTGGCCAAATCCAGCAATGCCCCCGCTGCGGAAACCCCGGACGACGACGAGTAGGCCGGAGGGGCGCGCACCCCTTATGGCTTGCGGATCACGAAGGACGCGTCGCGGGGCAGGTTGTTGATGCGCGCCAGACGCGGAGGCGATTTTTCCACCCGCCAAGCCGAGATCGCATACTCGCCGACGGGCAAGGCACCAAGGCCCGCCACCAGCCTGATCGCGATTCCAGGCTGGACGCTGTGGCAGGCGGCGGCTATACGGGTGGCCTTTTGCGAGGGCTGCCGCCATGGATGAACTACTCAAACTACTGAAACATAACGCGCTGGAATCGCCGGAAAATCTGGCCAAGATGCTGAACCTCAGCGCGGCCGATGTGAAGGCCCGTATCGCGGACTACGAGAAAACGGGCATCATCCGCGGCTACCAGGCGGTGGTGAACGAGGACCAGCTTTCCATCAACAAAGTCACGGCCGTGATCGAGGTCAAGGTGACCCCGGAGCGCGAGGGCGGCTTCAATTCGGTGGCCGATCGCATCAGCAAATTTCCCGAGGTGCAGTCCCTGTACCTGATGTCCGGCACCTTCGACCTGCTGCTGTTCGTGAGCGGCAAGGACCTGAAGGAAGTGGCCTTCTTTGTCAGCGACAAGCTAGCCACCTTGAAGGGCGTCCTATCCACCGCCACCCACTTCATGCTGAAGACCTACAAGTCGAACGGCGTCTTGATGGAGTCCCAGGAAGGCCATGAGCGGCTCAAAGTCTCTCCGTAGCCGCGTGGCCCCCCACGTGCGGGACATCCCGCGCTCGGGCATCCGCGACTTCTTCGACATCGTCAGCACGATGAAAGAGGTGATCAGCCTCGGCATCGGCGAGCCGGATTTCGATACCCCGTGGCACATCCGCGAGGCGGCCATCCATTCCCTGGAACAGGGCGCCACCAGCTACACCTCGAACCTGGGCCTGCTCTCCCTGCGCAAAGCCCTGAGCGGTTACGTGCACCGCACGTTCGGCGTGTCCTACGATCCGGCCTCGGAAATCCTGGTCACGGTGGGGGTCAGCGAGGCCCTCGATCTGGCCGTACGGGCCCTGCTGGAGCCGGGTGACGAAGTGCTGTATCACGAGCCCTGCTACGTGTCCTACGCGCCCGTGATCGTGTTCGCTCACGGCAAGCCGGTGGCGGTGGAGACACGGGCGGAAAACGGGTTCCGGGTCACCCGGGCCGACCTGGAGGCCAAGGTTACGCCGCGCACCCGCCTGCTCATGCTGAACTATCCGAACAATCCCACCGGGGCCACGTTGCGCCTGGAAGATGTGCGCGACATCGCGGCTTTCGCGGTGCAGCACGACCTGATTGTCATCACGGACGAAATTTATGCCGAGCTGACCTACGACGGGAAGCACACCAGCATCGCATCCCTCCCCGGCATGAAGGAGCGCACCATCTTCCTGCACGGTTTTTCCAAGGCGTGGGCCATGACCGGGTTCCGCCTGGGCTACGCCTGCGCCCCCGCCGAACTCACGGAAGCCATGATGAAGATCCACCAGTACACCATGCTGTGTGCGCCCATCACGGCCCAGGAGGCGGCGCTGGAGGCGCTGGAGCATCCGGAGGAAGACATCGCGGAAATGCGCTCGGAATACCAGCGCCGCCGCAACTTCCTGCATAACTCGTTCAACGAAATGGGCCTGCCTTGCGCCAAACCGGCGGGCGCGTTCTACGCCTTCCCGTCCGTGGGCCACCTCGGCCTGACGTCCAAGGCGTTCGCCCTCCAGTTCCTCGACGAAGAGAAGGTCGCCATGGTGCCCGGCACCGCGTTCGGCCCCTGCGGCGAAGGTTTTGTGCGCGCCGCCTACGCCACCGGAATGGATGACTTGAAGGAGGCCATGCACCGCCTCCAACGCTTCATCAAACGCCTGGCCTGACCCGCAACCGCCTCCGCCGGAAAAACAGGTCAAAATCGCCTGCTTTTTCCGCTTTTCGCGGGACTTATCCACAAAGGCGACATGACATATCGCCGATCAAGGCGAAAAGGCGAACGGGCGTGCATCACGCTGATATAGAGCAAGTTACATCACGCATCGTCGGCATCATCCGGCTCGTTCAACAGGTTGTACACAGCCCGCGCAAAGGCCTGTGGATAACCTGCTGGTAAAGCGGAAAAACGGGGCGATTGTGGCTGATTTTGGCGAATGAAACCAGCGACGGCCCGGGATGAAAATCCGGCGCAGAGCTACTCGCCGGGCGGCGGGGTTTGGGCGTCGTTGAGCAGGGTGACCACACGATCCAGCGCGGCCTGGATCAGGCCCATTTCTGCGCTGATCTGTTGGAGGCGTTCCTGGTCCAAGGCATGAAACCGTTCCAGCAGGCGGACCCGTTCCGCCAGATCCACCCCCAATTCTTCGCCGCCGGTGTCTTCATCGGACAGTTCGGCCTCATCGAGCCGGGGGGCGGGCACTTGAACCTGGGTCTGGCAATCCGGGCATACGACCACCAGGCCGATCCCGCGCGGGTCAATGGCCAGGCTTTTGCCGCATTGCGGGCACTCAAAAACAATGTCGGTGGGCTGCACATCGGTCGCACCGGCTGATTTGACCTGTTGTTGCTCTTGCATAACCGTACCCTCCGTTGTCCAACCTCATTTGTACCCCCGCGCAGGCGCTTCGTACAACTCCCATCATGGAGCCGCCGCCGGGGGCAGCACCAGGGTGAACACACTGCCCTCGCCCACCACGCTCTGCACCGAGACCGTGCCGCCGTGCATGTCCGCGGCGTGGCGTACAATGGACAAACCCAGCCCGGTACCGCCCAGCTTGCGGCTGCGCGATTTATCCACCCGGTAGAACCGCTCAAATATCCGCTCCCGATGTTCGGCGGCAATGCCGGGGCCATGGTCGCGTACGGACAGAGTGATGCCCTCGGGGGCCGGGGCGCCCGTCACCTCGATGGCGGTGTGGGGCGGGCTGTACTTGATGGCATTGTCCACCAGGTTCGTCACGGCGCGCTGAATGAGCGGCACATTGATATCCGCCAGCAACTCCTCCGGACATTTTACGCTGATGGCCATGCCCTTTTCCTGGGCCTCCAGCGCGCAGGTTTCCACGGCCGCCCACAGCACGCTGGAAACAGAAATGTTCTCCCGCTCCAGCACGCCACCCTCGCGCTGATGTTCCAGCCGGGTCAGCTCCAGCAAATCCTCGATCAAGGTGGTCAGGTGATCGGACTGACGGGCCACGATGCCGGCAAATTTCTTCACCTGCTCCGGGCCCAGGTCGTCCCCGGCCAGATTTTCGGCGAAGCCCTTGATGGCGGTTACCGGGGTCCGCAACTCGTGGGAGGCGTTGGCTACAAAATCGCGATGCGCCTTCTCCATGTCGCGCAGGCGGGTGACATCGGTCAGCACCAGCACCGCGGCCACCCGGCCGGGTCCCGGCTGCACGGGCGCGCCATGCACCTGGAGATGGATGTCGCGCGGGCCGTGCCACACCAGGTCGCCCTCCACCGGGCCCGGGCTGGCCAGGGTACGCCGCACCAGTTCGTCCAGGCGGGGATGGCGGGCCACTTCCAGAATGTCGCGCCCGCGTACCGCAACTGGATCACAGCCAAACCATTGGGCGGCCGCGCGGTTGAGTTCCACCACCCGGCCCGCACGGTCCACCAGCAGAACGCCGTCCACCATGCTGGCATAGACCGCCTTCTGTTCGACCAGGAGCTGTTCCACATCGGCGATTTTCTCGCGCAGGCGGTGGGACATGCGGCGGAGCGCTTCGGCCAGTTCTGCCGTTTCGCGCGTATCAGGCTGCGGCCAATCCACGGTGCCGGTGCGCCCCTCGGCCAGATCGCAGGCCACCTGGCGCATGGCCAGCAGGGGTCGGCTGAGCTGGCGCGACAGCCATGCCGCCATGACCAGGGCCACCCCCAACAGCACCACCACCAGTTGAGCCACCCGGCGATGCAGGTCGTCTACCAGACGCTGCAAAGCCTGGTCGGGTAAGGCCAGCCGGATGACGGCGCCCTGGTCGGTCATGGGGGCCGCCACATACAGCATGCGCATGCCGGTGGAGGTGCTGTAGCGACGGGCATGGCCGATGCCACCCGCCCGGGCCTGGCTTACCTCCGGCCGGTCGGCGTGGCTCTCCAGCGCCGCCGCCTCACGGCGCGAATCAGCCAGCACGGTACCGTCGCCCCGGATCACGGTCACGCGCGCCCCACTGCGCTGATCCAGGCGCGCCACCGTGATGTGCAGGTTGGTTTCCTGGCCCGGCAGCAAGACGGGGGCAACTTCATCGGCGGCCAGGCGGGCCATGATTTCCAGGTGCTGCTGTTGTTCCTGCACCACGAATCGTTCGTGCCCGTTGGCGATCAGGGCGGCCAGGGAAACCAGCACCACCAGGCTGAGGGCGAACAAGGCACCGAACAGCTTCCAAAACAGGCGGGGTTTGGTGGACATTCCGCTACGCTAGCAGGGAACGCAGGACCACGTAAAGCAGCGCGGATAGAAGCGCCGAACAGGGGATGGTCACCACCCAGGACAGGAAGATGCGCTTCACCACCCCAAGGTCGATGGCCCCGAAACCGCGTGCGAAACCCACCCCCATCACCGCTCCCACCAGAACAAAGGTGGTGGAGATGGGCAGCCCGATGAGGGAGGCCACCAGCACCGTGGTGGCGGTGGCGAATTCCGCGGAGAAACCGCGGGTGGGCGTGACCTCGGTAATCTTGGATCCCACCGCGGCCATCACTTTGTATCCGTAGGTGGCCAGGCCGATCACAATTCCCAGGCCGCCAAAGAACAGCACCCAGGTCGGCACGGCGGTTTTGGCGGCAATATTTCCCTTCAGGGCCTCCAACACCCCGGCTACCGGTCCAATGGCATTGGCCACGTCATTGGCCCCATGGGCGAACGCCATGTAGCAGGCGGTGATGATTTGCAGGCGGCCGAACCGCTGCTCCACCAGGTGGTACTGCTCCTCCAGGGTGCCCGCCATGGTGGCCGTGCGCCCATACCACCACGCAACCCAACCACCGGTCAGGGCGGTCACCAGGCCGGCCGCCACCGCGGTCGCATGCAACGCCGATCCCTTCAGGTTCGGCAGCAAGCGCGGTAGCAAATCGACCACCCCGGAAAAAAACATGACGAAGCAGGTGGCGGCAAACCCGACCGGCAAGACGATGGTGGCCCGGCGGGCCGGATGGTCACTGCGCAGCACCACTTTGCGGATGGTATAATAAATGAGGAAGGCCATCAGGGCCCCGGTGAGCGGCGACACAAACCAACTCGCGGCAATGCGCCCCATTTTATGCCACTGCACGCTATCCAGACCCTCCGCCATGAGGCCGAATCCAATCACGGCGCCAATGATGGAATGGGTGGTGGAAACCGGCTGACCCAGATACGTGGCCAGGTTCAACCAAATGCCGGCGGCCAGCAGGGCGGCCAGCATGCCGGTGGCATAGACCAGGGGTTGATCCGCAAAAATTGTGGGCGAAACAATGTTGCCCTTGATGGTGTCCGATACGTGCGACCCGACCAGGAAGGCCCCGGCAAATTCGAAGATGGCGGCAAAAACCAGAGCCTGCCGGAAGGTGATGGCGCCCGAGCCCACAGAGGTGCCAAAGGCATTCGCCACGTCGTTGGCCCCGATATTCCACGCCATGTAGAATCCGGCAGCCAGGGCGAGGATCAGAAAAACCTGTTCCGTCATGGAAACATCTTCCCGGCCGTCAGCGGCGGATGATCATCAGGCGCAGGTTCTTGCCCACATTCTCCGCGTGGTCGGCAATGCCGGTCAGGGCCTTGCACAGCTTTTCCAGCAGAATGATGGTCACGGCTTCCAGGCCGGTGGCTGAATAATAATGGCGCGCGCAGCGGCGGCTGAGTTTGTCCGACTCCCATTCCATGTGACAGACCTGCTGAATCTTGGCCAGCACCTGCTCCGCCTCCGGACCCTCGAAGGATTCCTTCTGCAGGCGGGCCAGATCCTCGGCCACATCCAGCAGCATTTCGCTCACCTGCACCACCTTGTCCACCAGGGCCATGAAATCGGGCTGCAGGTCGGCCGGGATATCAAGCTTGCGGAAGGTGGACACCACGGCGAAGTCCTCGGCGTCATCCGCCATGCGATCCAGCTGCCGCACAAAACTCAGGATGTCATCCCGGTTCACCGGCAGAAAGAAACGACGGGGCAGGTTCTTCCGGATCTCATCTTTCAGCAGGTCGGCCTCGTACTCGGTGCGGGACATATCGTCCTGCAGCAAGCGCAGCTTGTCCGTCTCCCCCGCCATGATGGATGCCGCGATAGGCCGGATCAGTTTTACGCACTGATGGATTTTGCGCACATGATCCACCATGTGCGTAAAGGGTGATTCGCCAAACAACTGGTTGATGCTTTGCATGGGGCTCCTGATGGATTGGCCCCAGACGCTAACCGAATTCTAACACATGCGGAAGCAGGATATTAATCAGCGCGGCACCGGCTGGTCCGCCAACGGGGTGGCACCCAGGGTCACCGCGGGCAGCGAAACGGAAGCGGTCTCCGGTTCCGGTGCCGGCGGAGGCGGAACAACTTCCGCCGCCGGCTCAACTTCCGCGGGCTCGGCTGGCTCCGCCTTCGGCGCTTCCGGTTGCGGAGCGACTTCACCATCCTCGGGAATCACGATGGTTTCAATCTGCATGGGCTCTACGGCCTCAGCGGATTCGGCCGACGGTTCCGACACCTCACCCGCCGGCGCATTGGTTTCGTCGCGGCGGAACGGGGTGATATCGCGCACCAAGGGAGCCGTGTTGACCACCCGACGCTGCTGGAGAATCTCCTCCATCTCCTTGCGGGACATGGTACCCAGTTCGCTATCCGACCAGCCCACCGGCCACTTGGTGGTGGAGGACAGGGAATGTTTGTGCAGCCGCACCGTTTCCTGGCGCGCCTCGTCCGGAGTCATCAACACGTAGGGCGTAATCAGCACCAGCAGTTCGGTGCGCGCCTCGGAACGCGAGTCGGAACGGAAGAAGGCGCCCAGCAGCGGGATGTCGCCCAGGATGGGTACCTTGGTGCGGGACTTGGTCTTGTCGGTGCTGACCAGGCCGCCCAGCACGATGGTGTTCCGGCTGTTGACTGCGATCTGGGCGTTGATTTCCCGCTTGGTGATAATGGGCACGTTGTTGCCGTTGATCACCTCGAACCCGCCCACGTTGTCCGCCTTCTGGGCGATTTCCATGACCACGTACCGCTGCGGGTTGATACGCGGGGTCACCGTGAGATCAATACCGATATTGCGGTATTCAAAGTTCTGGGTCTGGGTCCCGGTGTCCGTCGTGCTGGAGGAGGTGACCACGGGACGCTCTTCGCCGATGTTGATCTTGGCCTCGGTGTTGTCGGTGGTGAGCACCACGGGAGTGGAAAGCACGCGGGCATCGCGTGAATTGGCGGCCAGGCGGATGACCGCATCCAGGTTGAGATCGAAGAAGGTCAGGTAGTAGCTCAAGGCGCCGGAACCCAGGGCGGCATTGCCTTCGGAGGGGGTGAGAATGCTGTTGCCGGACCGGAAGGAGGGTTCGCCGTTCATTGCCGAGCCACCGCCGAAGGAGGCGATGGGGGTGTTGACGGTCAGCCCGCCGCGCGGGCCTTTGTTTTCCTGCTGATAGGCGGTGACCGACCGCTGCAGCCAGTCCACACCGCTTTCAATGCCCTTGCCCAGGTTGATTTCCATGATCACGGTTTCGATCAGCACCTGGGCCAACATGATATCCAGGCCGTCGATGACCTCGATCAGAGCATCCAGGTCGCTCTTGCGCCCCATGAGCAACAGCGAGTTGGTGCGCTTGTCGGCCAGGATTTTGGTGTCGGAGGAGAGCCGTCCGAAGGTGCTCTTTTCGCCGGCCGCGCCTTCGGCTTTGCGCTGCTCGGTGCGCTGGGCGATGAATTCGCGCAGGGCCTGGCTGCGGCTGTCCGCGGCCGCCGCCGCCGGATCCCCGCCCGCATTGGCGGTAGCCGTGGCGGGCGCACCCGTCCCCTTTTCCTGGGAGGCCGCGCCCACGAATTCATTGAGGATGCTGGATATCTCCTCCGCCTTGGCATATTCCAGGGCCACCACGCGCACGGCAATCTCCGGATCCACCGTGCGATCCAGCACATTCACGATGCGGTCGAAGAACACGAAGTTTTCCAGGCGCGAGATGATGAACAGGATGTTGGTGCGCTCATCGGCGATGATCTTGACCTTGCCCCGGATGACCCCGCGCTCGGCCAGGGCGGCCGCACTCTCCACCGCCTCCGTGCCCCGCGAACCACCGCCCGGACGCAGGGCCTGGATGGCCGGCGGCACGTTGGACTGGTTGCTCTCCACCCGCGGCTTGTCCTCCTTGGCCTGGGATTCCGCAATCAGCTCGTTGAGGCGGCTGGCAATTTCCGAGGCCTTGGCAAAACGGATTTCGTAGATACGCGTCTCCACCTTGGCATCCACCGGCTGGTCCACGTACTCCAGGATCTCCAGCACCCGCCGCAGGTTGGCCGCGGTATCGGTGACGAGCAGGCTGTTGTTGCGCTCCAGGGGCTGGATCTTGCCGTAGCCGTGCAACAGGCTTTGGATGATGGGGGTGATTTCCGCGATCTCCACGTGCTTGAGCACGATGACCTGGCTGACCAACTGGTCGGCCTCCACGAAGGGTTTCTCCGGCAGGTCGAGCTGGATGGGCATGCCCTCCTGGCGGGCGTTGGGCGTCTGCACCACCTTGAGGAACTTGTCGCCCATGGGCACCAGACTGACGTTGTTCATGGCCAGCACGGTGTCAATGGCCTGCATGGCTTCCGGAATGGTGAGCCGGGTCTGGCTCTTCAGGGTGATGGTGGCGTTCAGGCCGGGTGATTTGATCAGGGTGCGCCCCAACAGATCGGCGGTAAACTCCAGCACCTGGTCCAGCGGGGCATCCCGAAAATTGAGCAGGATCAATTTTTCCGCGCCGGTCTGGCCGGGGTTGGGCAACGCCGGGGGTGCGCCCGGTACCTGGGCGGGCACATAGGCGGGGGCGGCCAGACTGATGGCCAGCCAGCACAACAGCAAGCGCGCGCCCGTGGAGGTGCGGCGGGAACGAAGCTTCATATCAACAGCATTGCTCATGGCGTACCTGCGGCGGGTGACGGTGGTGCGGGATCGGCGGTTTCAACGCTGAGGCCACCCGACCCCGGCGCGACACGACGAAAAGCAAAGAACAACGTAAAATTCCCCTTCAGGCGATCCGGCGCGCCCTGCCCCGGGGAAACCGTCAACTGCCGTACATCCAGAATAGCACCGTGTTTTTGCACGGCATACAGAAAACGAACCAGCGGCTCCAGGGTGCCCTCCCACGCGCAATCAATGGCCAGTTCGGACAGTTCGCCGATGGTCTTCTCCTTGTCCGGCTGCACGCGGGCCAGGGTCAGCCCGTTTTCCGTGGCCAGCTGCTCCACCCGCTTGAGAATCACCGCGCTGACCTGCTCGTTGGTGGTGTGCATGGGGATGGTGCCCCGCTGCTCCACATAGCGAGCCTCCCATTCGCCGCGCTGGGCGATCAGACGCTGGGCCAGCTTGCGCTGGTCGCCCAGTTTGGTGCGCTGCTCCGTGGCCGCCTTCCAGCGCGCCAGGGCCGGCGCCCCCAGCAAATAGCTGAGCCCCACCACCACCACCAGGCCGGTGGAAAAAGCCAGAATGAGCTCGCGGCGGGACAGCTTCATGGCTGCTCCTCCGGTATCACCAGGGTAACCCGGAACTGGGAACGAACCCGCCCGCCGCGCGGCTGCTGGGTGACCGCCTCCGGCTTCACCTCTTTGAACAACGTGGATTTTTCCAGGGCCTGGAAGAAATCATAAATGGGGCCGCTGCTGTCCGCCTCCCCGCGCAGGTTGACCTCGGCGTACTTTTTATAGGTGAAGGCATTCAACTCCAGCCCTTCGGGCAGCAGCAGCACCACCTCGCGCAGGCACTCCAACCCGGAGGCCGTCCGGTCGGCATAGCGCTCCAGGGAACGCACCTGGTCCTTCATCTGCTCCACTTCGGCCGCCGGCTTCTTGAGCTCCGCCACTTCAGCGGTCAGGGCCGCCACCCGCCGGTTCTCCAGCATCAACCCGCCCGCCACCGCCAGTACGGCCAGCAGCCAGAGCCCGGCAAACACACACGCGCCCACCAGCAGGCCGTGCTTCAGCTTGCGCGCCTCCAGGGCCGACTTCCACTCCAGCGGGGCCAGGTCCACCAGATGCGGGCCCCGCTCCGCGGAACGCCGGGCCAGGCCTTCGCTCAACGCGGGCAGGTGCTCCAGCTGATGGGTCTCCAGGGTCAGGTGACTCTCCACGCGGAGACGATCCAGAAAATCGGTGGCCACCGCACCGCGCGACCACAACTGAAGCGACGATACGCCGCCCAGGCCCCACTCCGCCTCCAGCATGGTCAGGGTATAGTTGAGCTCCTCGGCCATCTCGGCCGCATCCGCCGCGGACCCTGCGCCGGGCACGCCCAGGGATCGCATCAACACCGGCACCCCGTCCTGCACCACCACCAGTTCGGTGCCGCCCTCCTCCATCAGCAGCAGCAGCTGGCGCCCCTCGTCCGCCACCTGCTTCTCCTGCTTGAGCAGACGCCACCAGCCCAGAATGTCCACATCCATCTCGCGCGGCGAAAGACCGGCCGCCTGCAGAATACCGCCCCACCGGGCCACCGCGTCCAGCGGAGCCGTGGCCACCACCACCCGGGAGGCGCCCTCCTGCTGATGCAGGATTTCCTGGCTGACCGCCATCTGGTCCATCGGGAAGGGGGAAAACTTGTCCACCTGCAGGGACGCCATATCGCGAATTTCGTCCACCTCCACCGTGGGCAGCCGCACCACCCGCAGCAACGCGGACTCGGTGGGCAGGGAAATGGCGATCCGACCCTTGATCTGCGCACACAACGGCTTGAGCCGCTCCGTGATTTCGGGCGCCTGCCAGTCCGTGACCCCGGCCGGCCAGGCGAAGGTGGCGGTTTTATGCTCCACCACATCCAGGCGGTTTTTCTTGCGCTGCAACGTGGTCCAGGACAGGGCGCCACGCCGCAACACCACGGCGGTTATGAGGTCGTCTGACATGCGTTAAACTCTTAGCCCTTAATCGGTAACCCTTTGTCGGGAGTGAAGAAAGCCTATTCTGCCCCGCCCCCGCTATTCGACCGATTCCTCCCGCCAGTAGACCGGCAACACCGTGCCGCCCTCCGCCTGCAGGATGCACCAGATGCCGCTGCGCACGCCGTCCACTTCGCCGATGGACACCACGCGCAGGAACTTGGTGTCGCGCACGGTCAGCCACTTGGCGATCTGCGGGGTCATGCCCGCCACCTCGTTCAAATCCTTGATGCCGTCATCCAGCGTGCCGGCCTCCCCGTCCACCCCCAGACGGGCCCGCTCAATATCCTCCACCACCAGCTCATCAATATCACAGATGCCCAGCAGCAACAGCTGATCCGCGTCGTTGACGCTGAGCTTGCCGTCGCCCCACACGGTAAACTTGTTGTAGAGCCCGGGCAGCGGGGGACCCTCCTCCTCCAGGGGTGGCCCCCCGAACACGATGGCCTCCGTCCAGCCCTTGATGAGCAGCAGCTCCTCCACCGAATCCAGCGGACCGTTCTTCACCTCGTACCCGCGGTCTTCATAAAAGGGATCGTCCGATTCCGCCCCGTTGATGCGGTGCTCATCGCCCGGATCCACCCAATCGATCAGGCAGTCAATCAGCTCGTCCTGCACCTCCAGCGGCACCTCGGCCTGGTCCAGGATTTCCTCCAGCACACACCGCGCGTCTTCGTCGTTGGCCGCCTGCTGGGCCAGGGTGTTGATGTTAAACCCCTTGGCCGACTCCGGCCGCACATTCAGAATAAACTGACCGGCCCCCAGCTTGCGGGTCAGCTCAAAACCCTGACCCATCTTCTGCACCCGGTAGGCATTGCGCACCAGATCCTCGTCATCGCCCGCGTCCACCTGCAACTCGCCATCCACCAGCGTCTCGGTGACCTTCTTGTTCAGCATGGCCTTGGTCCACTCCACCCCCGCCTGGGCCAGATACTGCGCCTTGACCCGCTTGCGATAAAACCCCGCTACGTTGGCCTCCACCTTCATCTCAAAAGCCATGCCCCCGACCAGAATGGTCAACAGCAGGATGACCCACAGAGCCACGATGAGGGCGGAGCCACGGCGGTCCGACGAATTTCGGATTTTCCCGCTCATGGCGCACCCACCTTAACCTCGGAACCTTCGGCCGGCTCGGTGGTGACCGGGTTGGCGGTGGTGTTGGTGCCCGCGGTGGGCGTGGATGGCGAGTTCGGGGCGCGCGTGACATTGCCCTGGGTGATGGGACCGATGGGAATTTCCACCAGACGCGTCACCTTGATGGGGTCCCCGCTGCGCTCCGCAGGCTCCAGAAACAGGGTCAACTGAATGAGCGGCGGCACCGTGTTGGTGTTCTCCCACTCGTCATCCCAGTCCTCCCCCTCGTTGTCCCATACCTTGCAGTCCAGCCCCTTGACCCGGCTGGAAATAAACCACGGATCCACATCCTTGGGCCCGACGTCCTCCGCAAAATGCGGAAAGGCCCGCACCGCAAAGGAGGCCTCGCCCTCCTCATTGTCCGCGATGCCGATCCACAGGCGATGCAACCCGCGGGCCAGCGGGTCCTCCGGTCGCATAAAGGCGCTGCCCGAGGTGACCCAGCTGATCTCGTCATCCTGGCCGTGATCCTCCAGCCAGAAACCGTACTTTTCCGAGCGCACGGGGAAATACGCGGCCGAGCGAAGGGCCGACACCACCTGCTCCATCACAAAATCGCCGTGGTGCAACCGGTCCAGCGCCACCTGCCCACGCCGCCAGCCGTCCAGCGAAACCGAGAAGGTGGTCCAGATGATGGTGAACGCCGTGGTCAGAATAATCACCGCCACCAGGACTTCGATGAGGGTGAAACCGGCACAGCGCCGGGGCCGTGCAATTGCCGATTGCCGATTGCCGATTGCCAATTTCAGCGAATAGGACTTACTCCTCTCAATTGCCAATTGAGAATTGGAATTTGGCAATATCCTCATGGCTTTTTCACCCGATACACCAACGTCACCACTTCCTCGCTGCGGGCCCGGTTGTTCTCCGTCCAGCGGATGGTGGTGGTGACGCGCCACAGGCCGTCCTCCTCATCCTCCCCCTCCTGCTCCACCTTGCGCTCCCAGCTGAAATTGGAATGGGGCGAATCAAACGTCCCGCTGCCCGCCGCGTCCTCGATGTCTTCTTCGCCCTGCAGCGGCTCCTCCGCCTCCAACTGCCCCAGCAACTCCCGCGCCGTGTCAAAATTCACGGCCAGGCGCGGGATGGCCAGACAGCGTGACACCGCCGCCACCAGCGCCACCAGCCCGGTCCCAATAATCATCAGCGCCAGAATCACTTCAATCAGCGTGAGCCCCGCCCGCCTCCTGGACGTGGAACCTGCAACCTGGAACCTGGAACTCTTCTTCATCGCTCCCACATCACTTCCGCCGCGCCGGAAATACCTTCCGCCGTAATGGTGACCTTCTGCCCGTTGGCATCCACCAGCCGGATACGAAAGCCATCGCACATGCCGTTGGGCTGATAGTTCACCCAGTACACGCCCTTGAGCTCCTCCGCCTCCCGCCCGTCCGCGGTCTCAAAGGCATCCAGCGAAACCTCCGCGCCGTAGGTGCGCTGGAACTCGCTTTCAATCTGGGGCTTTTCCGCGGGCGCCGCCGGGGCGGGCTGGCCCTCCTCGTCCACCGGAGTGGCCGCGCGCTCCGCCCGGTCGTCCAGAAATCCGCCCCGCGCGAACTTGCTGTTGCGGCTGTGCAGGGACAACACCTCGATGGCGCGCGCCTCGGTATCCACCAGCAGGGCCATGGGGGTCTGGCGCAGCACGGCCGTGTTGCGGGCAAACTTATGGGCCATGGACAACGTACGCGCCGCCGAACGCAACTGGGCGCCCTTCATGGCCCGGGTGAAGCCGGGCATGGCGATGGCCGCCATCAACCCGGCAATGATGACCACGATCAGGATTTCAATAAGCGTGAAACCGCGCCGCCTTGAACGATCCCGATTCATGAAGTCCTCACGTCCTCCAGTTTGACACAGCATTCACCGCGGAGGCGCAGAGTACGCAGAGCGAAATCCAAGGTGATTCATCCACCGACCTTGCATGAGTCGGCCTTCTCTGCGTCCTCTGCGACTCTGCGGTGCAAAATCCGGGCTAGGGCGACGTCTTGGAGCCGGTCTTTTCGCTCAGATTCCAGGTCCCGATCTGTTTCCCGCCTTCGCCGTTGGAATAGATGTCGTAGCGGTGCCCGGCGTGACTGCTCGGGGTGTTGTACTGGTATTCGCTGCCCCACGGATCCTTGGGCAGGGACTTGAGGTAGGGGTCGGCGCCCTCGGTCAAAGAGGCCAGCGAGGACGGGTACTTCCCTTCCACCATGTTGTAGGCCTCCACCGCCGCCGAGATGCTGTTGATGTCCGCCTTGACCTTGCCTTCGCGGCCCTGGCCCAGGAACTTGGGCACGTTGATGGCGGCGATGGTGGCCAGCATGCCGATGATCACCACCACCAGCAGAATTTCCACCAGGGTGAAGCCCGCGTTCCCCGTTGCGTGCGTGCGTCGCTTGTTGTTCATGTCGTCGTCCTCCGTTGGTTCATTTTCGATTTTCGATTTGTGATTTGCGATTTTCGATTTACTCCGATTTAACCGCGCTTCACTCGAAAATCGGCATTCGAAAATCGAAAATTCCTACACATTCAGTCCGCTGGTCAAACTGAACACCGCCATCAACATGCTCATGGCCACAAAGCCCACGCCCAGCGCAATGCCCAGGATCATGGCCGGCTCCAGCACGGTGGTCATCAACTTGATACTGCGATCCAAATCCGATTCGTAGCGCTGGGCGATGTGAGCCAGGGAGCCGCTCATGTCGCCCGCCTCCTCACCCACGGCCAGCATGTCGGTCAGCAATTCCGGGAACACCTTGCCCTCGGCCAGCGGGCCGGAAATGGTGGAGCCGTCGGTCACCCGCTCCCGCGCGTTGTGGATTTCCTCCGCGATCAGCCGGTTGCCCACGGTGTTTTCCACGATGGACAGGGCCTGCAACACCGGCACCCCGTTGGTCAGCAGGGCGCCCAGGGTGCGGGCAAACTGGGAGAAGGCATTGGCGGTCACAATCTTTTTAATCACAGGCAGGCGCAGCATCAGCCCGTGCCACCGCCGCTCGCCCGCGTCGGTGCGGATGTAGCGCTTGGTAAATACAACGCCGGCCGCCACCACCAGGGCCAGCAACCAGCCCCACGCGATCATGAAGTTGCTCATGCCGATCAGGATGCGCGTGGGCAGGGGCAGGGTGGCCCCCAGTTCGGCGAAGACCACGGAGAATTTCGGGATCACAAAGGTCATGGTGAACACAATGGTCAACACCCCCACGATCAACACAATGGCCGGATAAATCATGGCCCCCACGATTTTTTCGCGGGCCTCCAGCACACGCTCATAGTGTTTGACCAGCCGGCCCAGCGCTTCGTTCACCGCCCCGCTCGCTTCGCCCGCCCGCACCATGCTGACAAACAGGTTGGAGAAGGTTTCCGGATATCGGGTCAGGGCTTCGGACAGGCTGGAACCCTTGATGATTTCGTCCCGCAACTCCACCACGATCCGATCCTGGTCGGACTTGGTTTTCCGGCGGGCCAGGGTGTGCAGCGCGTTGCCCAGGGTCATGCCGGACGACAGGAGATCGCTCAACTCGCGGGCAAAGAAAAGGGTCTCCCGCATGTTCATGCGCGGGGCCCGCGGGCCGCCCAGATTCATCTGAAATTTGGACGGTTTCTCCGCCTTGCCTTTGGCGGGTGCGGGTTTGCCGGCCGGCTTGGCCGGGCTCTTGGCCTGGTTCTTGGCCGGCGCGGGGGGAGCGGCGCCTGCGGCCGCCTCCTTGACGGAAACCGGGACCAGGCCCAGGCGCTCTAGCTGCATCAACGCCGCCCGTTTGTCCGACGCCTCCACCACGCCGTCCATCTTCTCCCCGGACCGGGAACGTGCGCTATAGGTAAAGCGAGGCATAAATTAGGAGTTCCAGGTTCCAGGTTCCAGGTTCCAAGTCGAAGGCAAGAGTATCAACTGACCTGGAACATGGGACATGGAACGTGGGACTCTTCTACGTTTCCGCCAGGGCTTCATCCTCTTCCGAAACCCGCAGCACTTCTTCCAGCGTGGTCACGCCTTTCAACACCTTGGTCCAGCCGTCCTCGCGCAGGGTGCGCATGCCGCGTTTGACGGCTTCCTGCTTGATGGTGCTGGAGGCGGCGCGGGACACAATGAGCGGGCGGATGTGGTCGCTGATGACCAGGATTTCGTAGATGCCGGTGCGGCCCCGGAACCCGGTGCCCCGGCACTCCTCGCAGCCACCCGCCTCGTAAATGGTGCCTTCGTGCAGGCGCTCCTTGGGGAACCCGATGCTGTCCAAAAACTGCTCGTCCACCTTCCACGGCCGGCGGCAGCTCGGACACAACCGCCGCACCAGACGCTGGGCCACCAGACCCTCCACCGAGGAGGCGATCAGAAAGGGCTCGATGCCCATGTCGGTCAAGCGGGTCACCGCGCCCGGCGAGTCGTTGGTGTGCAGGGTGCTGAACACCAGGTGTCCGGTCAGGGCGGCGCGGATGGCGATTTCCGCCGTCTCCTTGTCGCGGATTTCGCCCACCATGATGACGTCGGGATCCTGACGCAAAATATGGCGCAGGCCCACGGCAAAGGTCAGCCCGATCTCCGGCTTCACGTGAATCTGGTTCACCCCCGCCATCTCGTATTCGATGGGGTCCTCGATGGTCAGGATGCGCAGGTCCACCGAATTGATGGTGTGCAACCACGCGTAGAGCGAGGTGGACTTGCCCGAACCGGTGGGACCGGTGACCAGCAGGATGCCGTGCGGCTTGTTGATCAGCTTGAGCAGGATCTGCGCGTCCCGCTCCTCCAGCCCCAGCCGGTCCATGCCCAGCATGCCGCTGGACCGCATGAGCAACCGCAAGCTGACGCTCTCCCCGTAGACGGTGGGCATGGTGGACACGCGCACGTCAATTTCCTCGCCGTGGATGCGCAGGCTGATACGGCCGTCCTGGGGCAGCCGCTTCTCCGCGATGTCCATGTTGCCCATGACCTTGATGCGGGAAATGATGGAGGCCTGAAACCGCTTCAGCTGGGGCGGGACCGGGGTCTGATGCAACACGCCGTCCACCCGGTAGCGGATGCGCAGATCCATTTCCTGCGGCTCCAGATGAATGTCGGTGGCGCGGTCCTTGTAGGCTTCCCAGATGATCTGGTTCACGAACTTGACCACGGAGGCTTCCTGGTCCAACTCGCTGAGGTCCTGTTTGCCCAGGTCCTCCTCCGGGGCCACTTCGATGCGGCCGTCCTGCATCATGCGGTCCAGGGTTTCCGCGCCCACGCCGTACAGTTTCTTGGCCGCCTTATCAATGTCCGCCCCCGTGCTGAGGGCGAGCCGGATCTTCAGGCCGGCGGCCATGCGCAGGGCATCCATCAGCCCCGGCATAAAGGGATCGTTGGTGGCCACGCGCAGCGCGCCTTCTTCCATGGCGATGGGCAGCACGTTGTACTGGAACACCGCCTTGGTGGGCAGTTTCTCCAGGGCCGCCTTCTCGATGGTCAGGTCGCCCGCGCGCACATAGGGCACGTTCATGGCCGCGGCCAGGGCCTTCAGGAAATCGTCCTCGCGGGCAAAGCCGTCACCCACCACCAGTTCGGCCATGGATTTGCCGGTCTGCTGCTGTTGGTTCAGCAACTGCTCCACCTGGGCGGAGGTGAAGAGCTGGCATTTTTCCAGCAGGCTGGCGAGTTTGGTTGGTACGGCAACGGTCATGATAAAGGCCGTACCGCAGCGCTGCGGTTACGGCGCAGAGGTGAAGATATGCCGGGCCGGAGGGGGTGTCAACGCGGGCGAAAAGTTCCAATCCTTGGAAATTCCAAGGGTTGGAACTCGGGAAATGCTCTTTTTCCAAGGGTTGGAACTTTGCGCCCGCCCTACGGTTCACGCCTCGGCTTTCGCTCGCCGGAACGAGGCTGCGCTCCTATAGTGCCACCGACAACGAGGTGATTATGCACAGGTTGAAAGGGATAACCCTGCTACTCCTGCTGGCCGGTTCGGCGGGCGCGGAAAGCCGGATGTGGACCGCGCGCTCCGGCACCACGGTGGAAGCGGAATGGGCGGGCGAAGAGGCGGGCACGGTCCGCCTGCGCAAAACGGACGGCAAGGTGGTGGGCATCGCGCTCTCCGCCTTATCCGACGCGGATCAGGCTTATGTACGCAGCCGGCGCCCGGCGACGGCCAGCGCCCCCGCGATCGCGGCCCCGGCCCCCACCGGCGCCATGACCCTGGGCGGGGTGGACCTGAAACGCGGGGAGCTGGTCACCTTCCTGGCCCCCCTGCCCACCAACGCGGTGAAGGCCCTGAAAAAAGAGGACAACACCGTGGTCACCGAAGCCCGCGTTGGCCTGGCTGTACCGGAAAATTTTGATCCCGCGAAGCCCCAGCGCGTGCTGGTGGTGAGCGCGACCTCGGACGGGAATTCGTCCAGCATCGGCCACGCGCGTCAGTACATCCGGGAGGCCCTGACCCGCGGGTGGGTGGTGCTGGCCGCCGATCCGCCGCACGACGAAGCGCCCAAGGACATCAGCAATAGGTGGCGCTGGGGGTTGATCCAGGCCGGCCTGCAGGAAATGCACCGGGCCTGGCCGGGATCGCGCACCTGGTCCTACGCCACCGCGGGATACTCCGGCGGGGCCAAACGTTCGGGCTACATAGGCGCCCTGCTGGCCGCGGATGACTATCCGCTGATCGGCATGTTCATGGGCGGTTGCAACCAGGACATGGCCTCGCGCGGCCTGCAGGATTACGGGCCGAAGAAGTCAGCCTTCCTGAAGGTGCCGGTCTTCCTGAGCACGGGCACGGAAGATAAAACCGCCACCCTGCTCCACGCCCAGACGGTGGAAAAATCCCTGCGCAACACCGGCTTCAAGGAAATCCGGCCGGAGACGTACAAAGGCGGACACGATCCCTACGCGCCCCACACCGAGGCCGCCCTGGCCTGGTTCGAGGAGATCGCCGCCCACCGCGCCATGCCATAGACTCTTGTCAACCCGCCGCACCTGTTCCACAATCCATCGTCACCTCAGAGGAGCCGCAGCATGTCTAGCACACCCGAACTTTCCGCCAGCGCGCAACGTGTTATCGCCGACTTAAAAGAACTGGCCGCCCTCACCGCCGACGCCAACGGGGCCCAGCGCGTGGCCTGGGGTCCGGTGTGGCGAACGGCACGCGAGTGGTTCCGGAGCAAGGTGGAAAAGGAACTCGGCCTGACCATCCAAACCGACTCTGCCGGCAACAACCACGTGGTCCTGCCCGGCGCTTCCGACGCCACGGTGATCGTGGCCAGCCATCTCGACTCCGTTCCCAACGGGGGCTGGCTGGACGGCTGCCTGGGGGTACTGGCCGGACTGGAAGCCCTGCGCCGCTACGCCGCACAAAAGGAGCGCAAGGCCACCCTGCGCCTCATTGATTGGGCGGACGAAGAAGGCGCGCGTTTCGGGCGCAGCCTGGTGGGCTCCGGCGCGGCGGGCGGTTCGCTCAACATCGAAGACATCCGCAACCTGAAGGACCGCCAGGGGGTGACTCAGGCCGAGGCGCTGAAGGAAAACGGGGTCAACATCGAGACCATGCTGCATGCGCACCGGGAGCTGAAGCAAATCAAGGCCAAGGCCTACCTGGAACTCCATATCGAGCAGGGCCCCGTGCTGGAGGCCATGAATAAATCCACCGGCGTGGTGCTGGGCACCTTCGGGGTGGAACGACACATGCTGAAATTCATCGGGCAGGCCGCGCACTCCGGCTCCACCCCCATCCCCATGCGGCGCGACGCCTTCCTGGCCGCGGCCCAGTTCGCGCTGGAAGTGCGCCAGATCGGCCTGCGTCACACCCAGCCGGGCGCCAACGTGGTCTGTACCTGCGGCATCGTGAAGGTGGAACCGTGCATCGTGACCGCGGTCCCCGGGGTGTGCGAAATCTCCATTGATCAGCGCGCGCTGGATGCGAAGGTGCTGGCCGCCATGCTGGCTGAAGCCAAAGCGGCGGCGGAAAAAGCGGCCCGCGAAAATAACGTCACGTTGGAGTGGAAGAAATTATGGACCATTGAGCCGCGCCTCTTCGCGCCGCATCTGCTGCAGTTATGCGAGGAAGCGGTGCGGGAAATCACCGGGGACGCGCCCCGCCTGCCGTCCGGCCCGCTGCACGATTCGGCCGAGATGGTGCCCCATATGCCCACCGTCATGATGTTCGCCTACTCGGCGCGCGGACTGAGCCACTGCAAGGAAGAGGACACCCCCCTGCCCCACCTGGAAAAGACCATCATGGCGTTCCTGCGTCTGTGCGAGAAGACGCTGGCCAACGTTTAACCGCCGGCTTGCCCCCCGCGACGCAAGGTCGCGGGGCGCGGGAACGCTGCTTTAGTTCCCGATGCGGGCGAATGGCTCGGTCATCACGTCACTATCAGCCCACTCCTTGGGCGAGTTCCACACTTCCGCGCCCTGGGTGTCACTCGTCGCCGAACTGTTGGGTATGGTATCCAGGGCGGATTGGGAACCGCCGGTGAGCATGACGCCGAGCCCGACGCTTTCCAGGTTGGCCTTGGTCATGCCGATGGAGGCGAGCGGAATCTTGATTTCGTAGAAGCTGTCGCGGGTGGTGCTGTGCCCTTCGCTCAGGAAGTTGCGGTTGGGCGCGCCCTGGTTGTTGCGCTCGTCGCAATCACCCACGCCCCACATCTGCGCGCCGCCGACATAGCTGCTGCCATTGGCCACGGTAATACCCCACCCAGCAAAGTTCCGATACGTGGTGCCCGTCTGAGGGTCGCCCGCCCACGTGTTGCCAGACAGCGCGGTGGACATATAGGACGCGCCCGCCCACAGGTCGCCACGCATATAAATCTGGAAGTCCGGGGTATCCACGCCGGTCCACGAATTGCTCTTGGCCCACATGTCGCCGGTGCTGCCACCGCTCTTGGTGTTCAGCACCAGACTGATGAGGTGCCCGCCGTTGCTGGAAATCTTGCCGCTGCCCGCGCCGCCCGCATTGGCCGGGTCCAGCACGTCGGTCACGTCCACGAACTGCCAGGCCAAATACAGGTTGTTGTCGTCCCAGCACGCCCATAGGTGGGTGGCGTCGATGGGTGCCTCGTGCATGGTCCAGTTGCTGCCCAGGCTGCGCGGGTCATCGTTGACCATATCCAGCGCGATCAGCATGTTGGTGGTCCATTCGCCGCTCGTATTCGCGCCGTCAATGGTGATGCCGGAGGAGCGGTACTGGCCCTTGGTGGGGTTGGTCGAGTAGGGCTTGTTGCCGCCCGGGATGAACCCGCCGTTCACGCTGATGCTGTAGTTGTTGCCGCCCTGGCTGTCCCAGGTGGAATTGTTCTGGGCGTCCTTGGCCTCCAGCGCGAACTGAATGACCGTGCCCGCGGCAAAGCTGCCGATGTTCACCGCCCACTGGTCGTTGCTGGAGCTGGTGCCGGTCTTGGTCATGTTGGAATAGACCCAACTCCCGCCATTGGCCCGGTACAAGGCGCCCACGCTGGCCGCCGCCCCGATGGGCGCGGTTTCAATGCGGATGGTCAACGCCTCGCCCGCATCCCACCCCCCCGCCGCCGGGTCGGTGGTCACGTTGCCCGTCCACGAAATCTGCACCGGAGCCGCGGTTTTGGTGAAGGTATAGAGCTTCTGGTCGGTCACGCCGTTCACCGTGCTGCCGTTCAGGGTCAGGGTGCGGGTCTGGCCGTTGGTCATGCCGGACCCGAAGGCCAGCACCTGCCCGTTGCTGTAGGCGACCGCGGACCCGCCCTGCACGGTGTAGGTGGAGGAAGTCACATTGACCCCGCTGACCCCCAGCACCACGCTCAGGCTTTCCACACTGAAACTGCCGCCGGCCGGCGAGGCGCTGACCGTGACCCGGTCGCTGGGCTGGTTCAGCGGAGGCACCTGCACCCGCACGCGCATGACCGCGCAGGTCTGCGGTATGCTCGGCATGGTGAAGGCGCCGTCCACGCTCAGGTAGGTGCCATAGGGCGACCAGTTCCAGGTGCCGCCGTCCACCCGGTCCGCCACGTCCATGACGTAGGTGACGGTCTGCCCGCCGTGCTTGTTCAGGTAAGCCCGGCCGCCGCTCATGCTCATGATGTGCAGGGCGTCCGAATTGGTGGGGTTCAGGCCCGAGAAATACTCGGTGCGATCGGAATGCCCGTCGTTGTCATAGTCACTGTCGGAGGTCAGGTGGTGACCGTGCGGCAGGTTGTTGGTGATCCACGACTCCGGCACGCCCAGATCCTCGCCGAGGGTGGGCGGAATGACCTTGAGCCCGGCCAGGTTGACGAAGCTGAAGGCGAAGTTGCCGAAGGCATCCGGCTGCTCGCCATTGCCCAGGGTCGCACTGGCCCCCAGGTATTTGCCGGAGATAAACCGGTTGTCGTTGGACGTGCTGGCGGTGACCATCAGTCCGGACAGATACAGGTTGGTCAGGCTGGCCGCATTGGTCACCCCGAAAGCCGAGAGCGGGATGGCAGCCTCCCAGTTGGCGGCCAGGCGGTTGCCCATCCCGTAGCCACCGAACTGCGACAACTTGGAGCCGGGCACGGTGGCGAAGGCCGTTCCGCCGGACCGGGTGGCGAAGATGCCCTGGCCGAAGTTGTAGCCCCCGGAGCCGTACATCTCGAAGTTGGTGTAGGTGCCGTCGCCCCAGACATCGCCCAGCAGAATGGCGCAGTTGATGGCGGGCTGGTAGGCCGTGTTGTGCAGCTTGTCCAGCCCGACGGGCAGACTGCTGAAGTTCCACAGGTTTCCGCTGCCCGCATTGGTGCCGCCACTCAGGAACACGACGTAGGCATTGTTGGTGCTGTCGGTGGGCAGGGATACCCCGGTGCCGCCCACATACAGGTAGGTGTCATCGTAGTTCACGTAGACGCGGCCGAAGCTGCCGAAACCGTTGGTCCCGCTGGTGGTGGCGGCCTGGCCGGTCAGATTGAAGTCAAAGGCATCGCTGAGGTTGTCCGGACCACCTCCGATTCCGATGACCGGCGAGTGCGCCATCATACGCACGCCCACCTCGCCCACGATGGCCTGGAAGTTCTGGCCGCCGTTGTTGTCCCACTTGTCGGGCGCGGTGGAGCGGGCCACCAGGGCGTAGCTGACCACCGTGCCGTCCGCATACGGACCCAGGCCCACGCTCCAGATGTCGTTGTTGTTGTTGGTCATGGTCCAGGCCAGATTCTGCAAGCTCCAGGTGGCGCCGCCGTCCGTCGAGTAAGCCATGGCCACATTGGTAGCCACGCCGGCCGGCCAGGTCTCACTGGTTATGGTGATGGTGTCGGCGGAGGTGATGGCGCCGTTGGTCGGGTTGTGCCGCGTATTACCGATCCACAGATCCTCGGCCAGGCTGCGCACCGTGACCTGATAGTTCAGTCCGCCGTTGTCGTTGCGGTTGGTGGTGGTGCCCAGGGCCTCCACGTAGTAGCGCACCACGGAGCCGGCCGGGAAGGTGCCCAGACCGACATTATACCAGTTGCCGCCATCCGAACCCCAGGCCGCGTTGAGGGTCATGTTGGTCACCACCCAGGTGGTGCCATTGGTGGAGTAACCGGTGCGCACGCTGCTGAGCGTGTTGGAAGGACCCGCCTCGGCATTGATGTAGAGGGCTTCGGCTTCCGTGACCTCGCCATCCACCGGGAAGTTCTGCACGCTGCGCACCCACGCGCCCACCGGCGGCTTCACCGTGATGCTGAAGTTCTGGCCGTTGTTGTTGTCCCACTTCTTGTTGCCGTTGGCGTCGGCAATTTCGATGTAGTACTTGATCACGGTGGCGGCCGGGAAGGTGCCCAGGCGCGCGAAGCTCCACGTGCCGCCCTGGCTGGCCCAGTTGGTGGGCGTCATGGAAATCAGGTTCCAGGTGGTGCCGTTGTCCGAGCTGTAGCCCACCTTCACGCTGGTCACCACCCCGGTCGGGCCGGCTTCCGTGTTCACATAGATGGCATCCGTCGCGGTGGCCGCGCCGTCGGCCGGGGAATTGTGCGTGCCCCGCACCCACATCTGCGGGGCGGTAATGCCGGCCACATAGACCTTGGTTTCCTTGCCCGTCATGGAGAACGAAATCTTGCCCCCGCTCACCGTCACCTTGTCGCTGGCGTTCAGCGCATTGACGAATTCCGTGCCGTCCGGCTTGCTCACCGTGGGGTTGATGGACTTGCTGCCGTCCTGCAGGTTGATGGCCACCAGCGACTCCTCGCTGTCGTACACGCGGCTGAAGGCATAGGCCCCGTCCGACCACCGCTCGGTGAACGAACCGCGGGTCAGGCTCTTGTGATCGTTGCGGGCCTGATTCAGGGCCTTGATGTGCAGGTAGAGGGGCGCGGTGGTCGCGGCCAACTTGTTACCCTGGGCCGGGCCGGGCTGGAAACCGCGATCAAACATGGTCTCGCGCTGCCAGTCGCCGTCGTCCGGGTTGTCCTGCGTCTTGTTGCTGCCGTTGTAGTGGCCGCCCTGATCGAAGGCATGCTCCGTGCCGTAATACAAACAGGGCACCGGAGTGGCCAGGTAGAGAAAGCTCAGGGCCGGCCGCAGCTTCCACACGTCGTTCCCGTTGTCGCCCCCGTTCATCAACGCGATGCGGTTCAGGTCGTGGTTGTCGATAAACGCCACCAACCGGTCCGCGCCCTCGCCGTACTGGCTCTTCTGGTTGAGCTGCTGGGTCAGCTGGCTGGGCCCGCCGTTGTCCACAAACACGTTCTTGATGTTCTGGCTGAGCGGGAAAAACAGGGCGGAGTTGAAGGAGTAGCCCGCGTCCTTGCAGTAGCTGGACAGGGCGCCGTTGTCGTAGGAGAAATATTCGCCGAACAGGATGAAGTCGTTCTTGCCGCGGGACACCGCATGCTTGCGCATGTCGTCCGCCCACTTCTTGATCCAGTTGTATTCCACGTGCTTGATGGCATCCACCCGGAAGCCGTCGCAGTCCGTGGCATCAATCAGGTTCTTGAAGGCGTCGGTCAGCCAGCCCTGCACGGTGGCGTTTTCCGTCTTCAGGTCGTCCGTGCCCTTGAACTGGCCCAGCAGATTTTCCGGCGAGCAATCCCAGCAGTTGATGGTGCCGTTGTTGTGGAACCACTGCAGATCGTTGAAGGGAGCCGCGTGCTGGTTGCTGTTGTTCCACCAGCGGAAATTGTTTCCGCCATTGGCGTAGTAGCCGGTGTCGCCATCCACGCCGTTCTTGTCCGCGGTGTGGTTGACCACCACGTCCAACACCACGTAAATGCCGCGCGCATGGCAGGCGTCAATCAAGTCCTTGAGTTCCTGGAAGGTGCCGGAGGTGGGATCGGTGCGGAAGAAGTCCGTGGGATGATACATGTGGTAGGGCGTGTAGTTCAGATCCTTGCCCTGGTCGTTCATCTGCACGCCGGACATCCAGATGGCCTTCACGCCCATGCCGGACAGGTAGTCCAGGTTGTTCTTCAAGCCCTTCCAGTCGCCGCCGTGATGGAAGTTGCGGTTCTGGGGAAAACTGCGGCTGCCCACATCCCAGGCCGCCTTGTTGTTCGAGGAATCACCGTCGGCAAACCGATCGGTGAACAGCTGATACATGTTGATGTCGCGCCAATCAGCCGGACTCGGCGTGTATTGAAAGGCGGGGTTCTCCGCTATGCGCGACCGCAACCCATACGTCGTGTCCGAAGCCCCGTACGGGAACTGACCCCGCGCGGTGATCGAAAAAGCCGCCAACCCTATTAGAATCGCCGTGCGAAGTGTGCTCATGTTTTCCTCTTCCCGTTCACCCGACCCGAACATTACTCAAACCGTATCGCGAAGGTTAAAGCGTTTTACCGATTAAGTAAAGCGCTTTTATGAGCATTAGGTAAACTTTTTTACCGAATCTGTTACTGCATGCCGGGGCGCGATTTACACCGTGTAGGGAAAGCCTTACTTGCGGTTATCTGGGGTTTATCCGTAGGCTCCGCAACCATGAGTCGTAGCGACATCCTCCCGGGAGTCTAGATGAAGTCCATACTGAAGCGTTTGTGTCTGTTGCTGATGTTGTCCATGCTCCCGCTGGCTCTGATCGCCTGTGGAGGAAGCGACGATGATGATGACGAGCCCGCGCCGGCGGCCACCAACGCGGTGGACGAGGCGGATGGCGAGGCGGACGATGAAGCGCCCGCCCCCACCATGACCGGAAAGTGGAACGGCTCCTTTGACTCCGGCGTGACCTTTACCATGGATCTCAATCAGACCGGGGACGTGATCACCGGCACCTATAAAACCGGGGCCATGAACGGCACGGTGAGCGGGTCCATCGTCGGCAACGCCTTAAATATGACCATCAGCGTGGTCGGCGGCGCCACCGCCCAGTTTACCGGCGCCGCCAACGACGCCCGCACCGCCATGAACGGTAACTTCACCATCTTGACCGGCGGCGGCGGCAGCGGAACCTGGTCCGCCACCCAATAGAAAGCCGAGTGCTTGCCCGGCGCCCGGAAAAAACCCATACTGCACCCCGCCAAGCCGCAGCTGTTACTGGAAACAAGAAACCCGGAGGACCGACCATGCGACTCTTCATGCGACTGCTCTTGATGCTGCTCCTGCCCGTATTACCTCTCGCCCTGGTCGCCTGCGGCGGCAGTGATGATGATGACGACGCGCCCGCCCCGGCGTCCACCAACGAAGTGGACGAGGCGGATGGCGAGGCGGACGATGAAGCGCCTGCCCCCACCATGACCGGCGTCTGGAGCGGGACCTTCGGAACCGGCGTGGCCTTCGCCATGGAATTGAACCAAACCGGCGATGCCATAACCGGCGTCTACTCCACCGGCGCCCTCGGCGGTAATGTGACCGGCAGCATTTCCGGCAATGCCCTGAACCTGACCGTGACCATCCCGGGTGGAGCCACCTCCGAATGGACCGGCGCCGCCAACGACGCCCGCACCTCCATGAACGGCGATTTCACCATTGTGGCCGGCGGCGGCGGCAGCGGAACCTGGTCCGCAACCAAATAGACCTTCGGCCAGATTTACCCGGGGCGGCCTGACAAAATCCCGGATACGTCACCACGGAGGCGCTCAGAGCGCCGTGGCGACCAAGCCGCGCCCAAAAGTTCCAACCCTTGGACTTGTCTGCCTCAGGCAGAAAAAGAGCATTTTCCGAGTTCCAACCCTTGGAAATTCCAATGGTTGGAAAAAATGCCGGCGGGGAAGGATGACGCGCGCTTCCCCACTCAGGGGGCGACCACGTAGTCGTAGTCGAGTGCGTCGGTGACCGTGGCCTGCACAATGGTGCCGGGCTCCAGGCGCGCGGCGTCGCGACCCTTCAGAAAAACGTGTCCATCCACTTCGGGCGCTTCGTTGCGGGTGCGGCCCACCGCGTGGGTGCCTTTGGGATGCGCGGTGCCGGACGGAATGGGCCCGTCCACCATCACGTCCACCCGCGTGCCCACCAGCCCGCGCAGGCGGCGGCGCGAAACCTCCAACTGCGTCTTCATCAAGGTGTCCCGGCGCAGCTTCTTGACGGACAGCGGGACGTTATCTTCCAGCTTGGCCGACGGGGTGCGCGGCTCCTTGGAATACATGAAGACGCCCACGTGCGAGAAGCGGCCCTCGTTTACGAAATCGATGAGCTCCTGGAACTGCGCGTCCGTCTCGCCCGGGTAGCCCACAATGAAGGTGGTGCGGATGGCCCCGCCCGGCAGCTTGGCCGCGATGCGATCCAGCAGGGCCACCGTGTCGCGCTGGCCCAGGCCGCGGCCCATCTCGATGAGCAGGCGGTCGCTGATGTGCTGCAGCGGCATGTCAATGTAAGGACAGAAGCGCGGGTCGGCGGCCAGGACGTCCAGCATCTCGTCGGTCAGGAAACGCGGGAAGGCATACATGAGCCGGAACCACGCGTCGGTCTCCAGGCCGGCCAGGGCGCGCAGCAAGTGGGGCAGGCGCAGCTCGCCGTAGTTGTCGCGTCCGTAGCTGGAGCTGTCCTGGGCGATCAGCCCGATCTCGCGCGCGCCCGCGTCCAGCAGTTGGCGGGCTTCGGCCACGATGTCTTCCATGGGCCGGCTCACCTGTACGCCGCGGATATACGGAATGGAGCAGAATTTGCAGAAGTTGGAGCAGCCTTCGGAAATCTTCAGGTGGGCCAGATGGGGCGAGCCGATGCGCAGGCGGGGCGCGGTCAGGAATTCGTTGTAGCTCTGGGTAAAGGAACGCGCGGCCCCGGCCAGCCCGCTGAACCGCTTGTCCAGCACCGGCACCACCACGCCCTCTGCGGCCGCGGTTGAGGCGGGCTTGCGCACCGGACCGGTGGCCAGCTCGCGGCACAGCTCGGCCAGGCGGGGATAATCCTGGAACCCGATGGCAGCGTCCGCCTGGTCCAGAAACGCATTCAATTCGGGCGCGCCCTGGGCCCGCTCCACCAGGCAGCCCAGCGCCACCACCGACTTCAGGGAGCCGCTGGCCTTCAACTGCTGCAACTCCTTCAGTACCCCCGCCGACTCCTCGCGCGAGTCGTGGATGAAGCCGCAGGTGTTGACCAGGCAGACGTCGGCCTGCGCAGGCTCCTCCGCCACCAGGAAGCCGGCGGTGACCAACTGGCCGAGGATACGTTCGGAATCCACGGTGTTCTTGGCGCAACCCAAGCTGATCAGACTGACCACGGGCGGGGAGGTTTTCTTGGACATGGCGCGGGAATGTACGGGATGAACCCCGGTTTGGCCAGCGATGATGCGCCGCCCTGCGTTCTTGCCGAGTAAGGTTCCATCGGCCATCCTGAATAGCTACCCATGGCCATACCTGCACCCAACCTGCTGCGCTACCTGCGCCCCTACCGCGTCCAGGCCGCCCTGGGCTTCGTATGCGTGGCCGGCTACATCGGGGCCAGCTTGTGGACCCCCAGCTTGGTGGGCCGGGCGGTGGACGCCTTGCAGGAAGGCGCCGCCTCCAGCCGCACCTTTCTGGGTTTGATGGGCCTGTACCTGGGCATCACCGCCGCCGCCTTCGTGGTCTCCATCGGCATGCGCCGCCTCATGCTCGGGCTGGCCCACCGGGTGGAACACGACATCCGGCGCGACCTGTTCGCCCACCTCACCGGCATGGATCTCGCCTTCTTCCAGCGCGAACGCACGGGCGACCTGATGACCAAGATGACCTCCGACTTGAGCGCGGTGCGGGAAATGATCGGCCAGGGCCTGCTCCAGGGCGCGCGCATGTCCATCGGCTTCCCCCTGGCCTTCGCCATCATGTTCGCCACCAACGTGCAGCTGGCCCTGGTGGTCACCGCGCTGCTGCCCCTGGTCAGCCTGCTCTTCTTTTTCCTGATCCGCTGGATCCACAACTATTACGACGCCTGCCAAAACCAGTTTTCCACCATCACCAATTTCGCCCAGGAAACCTTCTCCGGCATCCGCACCATCAAGGGCTTTGCCCTGGAGTCCCGCCAGCGCGACGAATTCCGCGCCCACAACGAGGAATACATCCGGCGCAACATGACCCTCACCCGCATCGAGGAGCCGGTGTGGCCGTTTATGATGTTCCTGTACTGGGTGGCCGCCATGCTGCTCCTGCTGGTGGCCGGAAAACAAATCATCGCGGGCGAGCTCAAGCTCAGCGTGTTCGTGAAGTTCCAGTTCTACCTGCTGTTCCTGCAATGGCCCATGCTGGCCCTGGGCTGGACGGCCAACCTGTTCCAGCGCGGCCGCACCAGTTGGGCAAGGATTAAAACCATTCTGGAGGCAGAGCCGGCGATTAAGTCGGAGGAGAAGAGTTCCAAGTTCCAAGTCCCATGTCCCACGTCGGATTCTGGAAGCTCTTCGACGTGGAACCTGGGACCTGGGACTTGGGACTTCTCCATCGCGTTCCGCGATGTGTGCCTCCGCCTGAACGACCGCACCTTGCTCAACCACATCAACCTCGACATCCCGGAAGGCCAGTGCCTCGCCATCACCGGCCCCACGGGCAGCGGGAAAACCCTGCTCATCTCCCTGCTGGTGCGCCTGCTCGATCCCACGGAAGGCCAGGTCCTCCTCGGCGGACGCGACCTGCGCAGCCTCGACCTCGCTGACCTGCGCCGCGCCGTCGGCCTGGCCCCCCAGGAGCCGTTCCTGTTTTCCGACACCCTGGCCTACAACCTCGCCCTCGGCTTGCCCCCGGTGGATGACGCCCTCGCCGCCCACGAGGATCGCATCGTACACGCGGCCCAGATCGCCCGCCTGAGCGACGAGGTGGACCGCTTCCCGGACCGCTACCGCACCCTGCTCGGCGAGCGCGGCGTCACCCTGTCCGGGGGCCAGCGCCAGCGCACCGCCATCGGCCGCGCCCTGGCCCGCGAACCCGCCCTGCTCATTCTGGACGACGTCTTCTCCGCCGTGGACACCCAGACCGAGGCCAAGATCCTGGAACAGTTGCTCCCCGTGTTGCGCGGGCGCACCTCCATCCTAATCAGCCACCGCGTATCCACCCTGCGCCACGCCGACCGCATCGTGGTCCTGGACGGCGGCCGCATCGCGCAGGACGGCACCCACGCGGAACTGGTGGCACAGCCCGGCTACTACCACGAACTGGATGAAGTGCAGCGGCTGGAAAGCAAGCTCGAGGAGGTCGGATGAACATGGAATCCGAATCCGACATTCCCGCGCGCCTTTTCGATACCCGCCTGCTGCGGCGGATCATCGGTTACATCCGCCCCTACGCCTGGTTCATGCTCGTGGCCACGCTGGTGGTGGTCCCGCTGGCCCTGCTCTCCAACGCGTTGCCCCTGCTGGTGCGCGATGCCACCGACCTCTACCTCACGCCCTCCGATCGGACCGCCGAGGCGCGCTGGGCCGGGCTGCTCCACATCGGAAAACTTTATCTGCTCATCGGTTTCGGAGCGTTCCTGTTGCGCTTCGTGCAGGGCTATCTGCTGTCCTGGCTGGGCCAGAAAATCCTGTTCGACATGCGGGCCGACATCTTCAGCAAAATCCTGCGCCTGCCCTTCCGCTATTTCGACCGCCACCCCGTGGGCCGCCTCATGACCCGGGTCAGCTCGGACGTGGACGCCATGCAGCGCCTGCTCACCGACGGATTGATCGGGCTGGTCTCCGACCTGCTCATGCTGTTCGGCACCCTCGGCTTCATGTTCTGGGTCAATCCCCGCCTGGCCTTCATCATGCTGGCCCTGTTCCCGCCCCTGCTCGGCATCCTGTTCGTGCTCAACGTCAAAGTGCGCGGGGCCCATCGCGTGGTGCGCAAAAATCAGTCCTCCCTCAATAGCTACCTGCAGGAAGGCATCACCGGCATGACCACGGTGCAGCTGTTCAACCGCGAGGCGGATGCGCGGGCCCGCTTCGAGGCCCGCAACGGCCCGCTGCGCGACGCGTTTCTGCACTCCGTCAAATGGTTCAGCCTCGCCTTCCCCGCCACCGAAATCATGGGCGCCCTGGCCACCACCCTGGTCCTCGGCTACGGCGGCTATTTGATTCTGCACGGCCACGCCGACCTGACCATCGGGGAGTTGCTGGCCTTCCTGGCCTACATCCGCGACTTCTTCCGCCCGCTGGACGACCTGTCCGAAAAATCCAACGTGCTGCAGGCCGCCATGGCCTCCGGCGAACGCGTATTCGGTCTCATGGACACCGACGAAGCCATCCTCGATCCCGAGGCCTCGTCCGCCCCCGCCCGCCTGCGCGGCGACATCACCTTCGAGAAGGTTTGGTTTGCCTATAAGGACGAGGACTGGGTGCTGCGCGACCTGTCGTTCCATATCCCAGCCGGCACTTCGCTGGCCATCGTGGGTGCCACCGGCGCGGGCAAATCGTCCCTGATCAGTCTGATCGCCCGCTTCTACGACATTCAAAAGGGCGCGGTAAAGGTGGACGGGGTGGACGTGCGCGCCTACCGGCAGGCCGACCTGCGTCGGCGCATCGGCATCGTGTTGCAGGATCCATTTATTTTCTCCGGCACCATCGCCGACAACATCAGCCTGCGCACCCCCGGCATCACCCGCGAGCAGGTGGAAGCGGCCGCGCGCTACGTCAACGCCCACACCTTCATCACCGGACGGGCGGGCGGCTACGATGCCGTGCTGCAGGAGCGCGGGGCCGGGTTGTCCACCGGCCAGAAGCAACTGCTGGCCCTGGCCCGGGCCATCGCCCAGAACCCCGACATCCTGCTCATCCTGGACGAAGCCACGGCCAGCGTGGACACCGAGACCGAGCAATTGATCCAGGACGCGCTGCAGAAATTGATGAAGAACCGCACCAGCATCATCATTGCCCATCGCCTCTCCACCATCCGCCACGCCGACCATATCCTGGTCATGCGCCTGGGCCAGGTGGTGGAACAGGGTTCCCACCGCGAACTGCTGGACCACGACGGCTACTATAAACGGCTCTACGAGTTGCTGAGCCACGCGCCCGTGAAGTAGGATTTAAGTTGGAAATCAGGAACTCAGGGAAGAGCACGCCTTTCCTCCTGATGTCCTTGCCTATAACTTAATCCGAATTCGGAGGTTTGAACCGCAGATTCACGCGGATGTACGCAGATGGAGGATGAGACCACGCAACGCTAACGTAGGAGCAGGCGAATCCGGGTTTCGATGAAGGCCCCACTTTATCCGCATCTGCGTTGATCGGCGTCCATCTGCGGTTTCCTGAATTCCGGGTTTTGCTCTTAACGCCCACGTTACCCTGCGCTTGTTCACGGCACCAGCTGTGTGGCAGGCTGAGCTACAAATGGTCATGACGGCAAAAGAGTTAATCTCGATCTTACGCCGCAACGCCAACCCGGCCAACGTGGTCGGCATGGCGCGCTATGGCATCAGCACGCGCAACACCCTGGGCGTGTCCATTCCATATATGCGCCAGCTGGCCCGCGCCCACCGCCGCCAGCACGAGCTGGCGCTCGCGCTGTGGGCGAGCGACCTCCATGAGGCGCGCATCCTGGCCACCCTGGTGGATGATCCGCAGCAGGTGACCGCCACCCAGATGGAGGCGTGGGTGAAGGAGCTGGATTCGTGGGACATCTGCGACCAGCTCTGCAACAACCTGTTCCGCCGCACCCCGTATGCGCGCGCCAAGGCGCTCGCCTGGTCGCGCCGCAAGAGTGAATTTGTGCGCCGGGCCGGCTTTGTCTTGATGGCCTGCCTGGCCGTCCACGACAAGGCGGCCGCCGACCGCGACTTTGAAGCCTTCTTCGACGCCATCCGCGCCGGCGCTAACGATGACCGCAACTTCGTACGCAAGGCGGTGAACTGGGCGTTGCGGCAAATCGGCAAACGCAATCCCGCCCTGCGCCGCCGCGCCATCGCGGTGGCCACCGAAGTCGCCGCCCTCAACACGAAATCCGCCCGCTGGATCGCCGCCGACGCCCTCCGCGAATTGACGCCCTGACCCGACTCCGGGGGCGGCCGCTTGCGCCTTGCAACACGGCAAATCGCTTCTACTATGGCTTCCGCGATCGAACCTGGGGGTCCGTATCATGAGACGTCTTGTGCTGGTAGGATGGCTGTGCTGTGCCTGCGCCTGGGCCGCTCCGGTGCCCATGGGGTCGCGGAATAATGTAGCCGTGAGTTACTATGGCGCCAACGTGGTCGCCACGGCCGACCTGGACCGCGATGGCGATCTCGACTATGTGATCGCCGGCACCACCAACGGACGGGTCGCCCTCGGGCGCAGCGACGGCACGGGCACCAACGGTACCATCACCCTGATCGACACCAATCTCCCCTACGTCACCCAGGTGGATATCGCCGACTTGGACCGCGACGGCGATCCGGATGTGGTCGGCGTGGCCCGACCCCTGAGCCAGATCATGTGGTGGTCCAACGGCGGCGGGCCCGCCACCAACTGGACCCGCTTCACGGTGGCCACCAACGTGCTCGGCCCCCGCGATGTCACGGCGGCGGATGTGGATAACGACGGCGACGTCGATCTGGTGTTTGCCGCCCAGAGCAACAACCTGGTGGGCTGGTTCGAAAATCGAAACGGACTGGGCACCCTGTGGTCCCAGCGCGTGGTCCAGGCGAATATCAGCGAACCGGCTTCGGTAACGGTGGCGGATATGGATCGCGATGGCCGGCTCGATGTCATCTCCTCCTCGACCATCAGCAATCGCGTGGCCTGGTGGCGAAATGTCAACGGCAGCGGCACGGTATAGGTGGCCAACCTGATCGCCACCAACCCCAGCGTGCCGGTCGCGCACCGGGTGGCGGATATGGACCGCGATGGCGACCCCGACCTGCTGTTGACCTATTTCTCCGGCAACATCCGCTGGTGGGAAAACAATGGCACCGCGTCCGCCTGGACCGAGCATGTGGTGGAAACCAATTTCAGCACACCCCTGGACGCGCGGGTGACCGATTTTGATCGCGACGGCGACCCAGACATCGTGGGCGTTTCCTATGTGGATGACCTGGTGGTCTGGTGGGAAAACCGGGATGGCTTGGGCGGAAGCTGGACCCGCACCACCATCGAAACACCCGTCAAGGGCGCCTCGATGATTCGTATCGGCGACTTGAATGGGGATGGGGATAATGACGTGGTGGGCGCCGAAGCGGAAACCGGCGACATCCTGCTCTGGCCGAACCTCACCCCCAGCAACCGCACCTTCTTCGGAAGCTCCAATCTGGTCGCCGCCTTCGCGGGTACGGCGCGCGACGGCTGCTTCGGCGATTTTAACGGCGACGGCCGGGTGGATGCAGCGTCTTCCACCACCAACATCATCCGTTGGTGGGTCGGCAGCAGGGGTGCAACGCCGACCTGGACGCCGGCTATTCTGTCCGCCACGAATGGCGCGGATTTTATCGAGCCCGTGGATCTGGATCGGGATGGTGATCTGGATCTGGTAGGGTTGAACTACAACGAGCTTAACCTGCGTTGGTGGGAAAATCGAAACACCAACGGCTCTCTCTGGGTTGCGCGCACCATTTATCAAGGCGGCGCATCAGCCGAAGGTCCCACCGCCTTTGCGGTAGGCGATGTGGATCGCGATGGCGACCTCGATGTCGCGGCGACCATCAAATCCGGCGCCGTGCGGTGGTACCAGAATGGCGGCGGCGCCACCAACTGGACAACGAATATTGTAGAAACGGCTTTTGAAGACGGGGCGACCATCTGTCTCGCTGACTTGGATGGCGACGGCGATCTCGACATCGGCTGCGGGGCCGAAATCGGTGCCGGTTCCACCAACCATGTCGCCTGGTTCAGGAATCTCACCAACGGCTCCGCCTGGCAGGAAATAACCGTGGCCGTCACCGGCGGGGCCAACAGTCGAATCGTAGCCGCAGATGTGGATCACGATGGCGATCTCGATCTCGCAGGCGCGAACAACGGATTCCTGGGGGCCTTATCCTGGTGGGAAAATCTCGGTGGCACGGGCACGGCCTGGTCGGCGCATCTGATCGAAACCTCCTTTGGAGCGGGATCCGACGTTTCCGCGTTCGACGCGGATTACGACGGCGATACGGACCTTCTTCTGGCCGACCAGGGTCTGTTGACCTATTACGAGAACCCCGGATCGGATACGAACATGGTCCGACGCGACATTGTCGCGGTAATTCCCGGGAATACCGGGGTCGCCGCCGACACCGCCGATGTGGATCGGGACGGCCTGACCGATGTTTTGTGGGTGCAGAATGACGGCGCGACCAGCTACCTCCACTGGCATCAGAACAGACCCCACGGCGACATCCGGGTGACCAAGACCACGTTCATTGAACCGGCCTACCGCGGGCGACCCCTGTGGTACGCGCTGGTCGTCACCAACCGGACCCCGAACTACGTCCGCAACGTGGTGGTCACGGATGCCCTGCCTGCGCAGGTGACCTGGCTCAGCGACACCTCGGGCGGCCCGCCCCCCGTCTCCAACCTCTTCGTGTGGAGCCTGGGCGATTTCCCGGGACATGCGCGCACCAGTGTCAACATCCAGGTCCAGATTGATTTCGACTTCATCGGCATCATCACCAACCGCGTCGGTTATTCCGCAACGATCACGGACACCAATCTCCCGTCCGACAACATCGGCGTCGTGACCACCACCGTGGAGTACGCGGAGCGCGTCCTGGTGAGCACCAATTTTGCGGCCAACGCAATCGATGTTGCCGACCTGGATCGCGACGGCGACCCGGACATCGCAGCGGCGCGATCGGGGGCCAATCCCGGCGTCATGTGGTTCAAGAACAACGCCCCGGACGGCGAGGCCTGGCTTCCGCTCACCGTCAACAACGCCTCGCCGAATGACGACATCCGCATCGGTGACCTCAACCGCGACGGCTACCCCGACGTGGTCGTCTGCGACTCCACCGCGGATTCAGTGAGCTGGTTTGCCAACGATGGCACCGGCGGCACATGGGCGGCCAGCACCATCAACGGCATGGATCAGGCCCGCTCGGTGGATATCGCGGACCTGGATACGGATGGGGATGAGGATCTTCTGGTGGCCACCAGCGTACATGGTTTTGTGGCCCTGTTGAATACCAGTGGAACCGGAAGCACCTGGCTGGCGAAGTTCCTGGACAATACGCTGGCTGGTGAACGAAGCATCCGGGCTGCGGACTTTGATCTGGATGGCGACATGGACTTCGTCGGCGGCGCGTCATCCGCGCCCAACTTCGGCGGGTTGAAATGGTTCGAAAATCTCGACGGCTCAGGCACCAACTGGACGGGCCATACGCTGCTCACCTCCGGCGTCTTTGCCGTGCATGCCGCGGATGTGGACCGCGACGGCGATCCCGACATCATCAGCGGCGACTTCCGGACCAGCGGAACGCATACCAACGTGTGGTGGGAGAACCGGCGCCTCGGCGGCACCAACTGGATCCGCCGCGAACTGAACCGGGGGTTTGTCACGGATGAACTCTTCGCCGGCGATGTGGACCGCGACGCCGATATGGACGTGCTGCTGGCCACCAGTACCGGGCTCAAAATCATGGGGAACGCGAACGGGCTCGGGACTTCATGGACCACCAACATCAACAGCACGGACGTGGACACCACGGCCATCACCATGGGCGACATCAATCGTGACGGCGCCCCCGACCTGGTGGCGGGCGCACTAAACGAACTGTCGTGGTGGTACATGCCGCAGACGTCCTGCCCCACGAATTTTCCCATCCGGCAATCGGTGGACACCAACGCGCCGGGAGCCGTCGCCTTGGCCACGGGCGATGTGGACCGCGACGGCGACCTGGACCTGTTCGGTGCCCTGCTCACAGGCGATCAGATGGTCTGGTGGCGAAATGTATCCAATGCCACGACGTGGACGGAGAGCGTGGTGGAAAGCAATTTTAACGGGCCGCTCGGTGCAATGACGGCGGACCTCGACGGGGATGGCGACCTCGATCTGGTGGCCCCGTCCTTCACCAACAATGCCATTCTTTGGTGGGCGAACAACGGAGCCACCTCGTGGACCGTGCGCACGGTGGCCAGCAATTTCACCGATGCCACCGCGGTGGACGCCGCGGATTTCGATCTGGATGGCGATTTGGACCTGGTGGGCGTCCGGCCCATTTTGTTCAACGCCGTGCAGTGGTTCTCGAACCTGAACGGCACGGCCACGGCCTGGAGCACCAACGACATGCCGGGGACGACCTTGTTACCGCGCAGCGTGCACGCGGCTCGGATCAACCCGGATGCGCGGCCGGACGTGATCGTGGGTTGTGCGAGCGGTCTCCTGCTCTACGAAAATTTCGGGAATACAAACTTTGTCCGCACGGCGGTGGACAGTTCCCTGTCGGACGTGGTGGATGTGGACAGCGCCGATCTGGACCGGGACGGCGATGTGGATCTGCTCGGCGCAACCGAGGACGGGAACCGGCTGTATTGGTGGATGAACAGCAACGGATTGGCCTCCACCTGGGTGCGGTATCCCATCAATGTAGACGCCGAAGGCGCGACCGGGATCCGGCCGGTGGACCTCGATTGCGACGGGGATTTGGATGTCATCGCCACCCTGCAGGACACCAACCGGGTCATCTGGATGGAAAACATGGGCGGCGCCAGCAATTGGGCCCTCCACGTGGTGCAGGAAGGTTTCAGCCTGGCTGTCGCACCCATGGCGGGAGACTTCAACCGCGATGGCGAACCGGATATCGCCGCCGCCGCGCGCGGCGGGAATCTGGTCTCCTGGTGGCCGCAACTTCCGGGTGGCCCGGATACCGATGGCGACGGCCTGCCGGACCTCTCGGACCTCGACGACGATAACGACGGCATGCCGGACGTATTCGAGGAACTGCACGGGTTCAATCCGCTGGATCCGTCCGATGCCGGAGAAGATGAGGACGACGATTCCATCCTGAACCTTTTCGAGTACATCGCGGATACCATCCCCACCAACGGGTCCAGCTTCCTGCACGTAAGGGCGATCAGCAACGGGCCGCCGGTCGGGGTCCTGTTCAGCGGATCAGCCGCGCGCATCTACACCCTGCAATTCAATACCAACCTCGTGAACGGCGTCTGGTCGAACCTCATCGGCCGCGTGGATATTCCGGGCCTGGGCGCCTTCCAATCGCTTACCGACTCCAACGCCTCACCCGCGCAAAATTATCGCCTGCAGGTCGAACTCCCTTGATGGGCTCCACCCGGCATTGACGTGGCACGGGGAGAACCGATAATGGGGGCTTCAACAAGGATGGTTACCATGAAATCACATTGGCTGGCGGTGGGACTGTTGGCGATGACCCTTTCCATGAACGGTTGCGGCTACAACCGCATCCAAGTCACGGATGAGCAGGTGAAGGCGGGCTGGGCCGAGGTGCTGAATCAGTACCAGCGGCGGGCCGACCTGGTGCCCAATCTGGTGAATGTGGTGAAGGGGTACGCCGAGCATGAGAAAGAAGTGCTGACCCAGGTCACGGAGGCGCGCGCCCGCGTGGGCTCCGTGCAGGTCAACGCGGACGACCCGCAATCGCTGCAGCAATACCAGGAGGCGCAGGGCGCCCTGTCCAGCGCGCTGTCCCGCCTGCTGGTGGTATCGGAGAACTACCCCAACCTGAAGGCGGATACCGGCTTCCGCGACCTGCAGGCGCAACTGGAAGGCACGGAAAACCGCATCACCGTGGCCCGCAACCGCTACATCCAGAACGTGCAGGACTACAACATCACGGTACGCAAGTTCCCGGGCAACCTGACGGCAAAGATGTTCGGCTACCAGACCAAGCCCTCCTTCACCGTGGAGAACGAGAAGGCGCTGGCCCAGCCGCCCAAGGTTGAATTCTAGCCGTGTCCGCCCGCGGGCTTAGCTCAGCCCTCGCCGGTCTCCTCCTCGCGTGGTGGACGACCACGGCCTCGGCGCTGGTCCCCGTGCCGCGCCTGACCGCGCGGGTCACCGACCAGACGGGCACCCTTGCCCCGGATCAGGTGCGCGGCCTCGAGCAGCGGTTGCAGACCTTTGAGGCCGCCAAGGGATCGCAGGTGGCGGTACTGATCGTTCCCACCACCCAGCCGGAAACCATCGAGCAATACGCTCTCCGCGTGGTGGAGGCGTGGAAGCTGGGCCGCCGCAACGTGGACGATGGCGCGTTGCTGATCGTGGCCAAGAACGATCGGACGCTGCGCATCGAGGTCGGCTACGGGTTGGAAGGCGCGCTGCCCGACGCCATCGCCAAGCGCATCATCGAGGAAATCATCGTGCCGAAATTCCGGGCCGGCGATTTCACGGGTGGGATTGAGGCCGGCCTGGAGCACATCATCAAGGTGATCGAGGGCGAACCGCTGCCCGAACCCAAGCGCCCATCCTCGCCGTCCTTGCCGTCCACGCCGGACAACCTCGTGGTGCTGGTCATTTTCCTCTTTATGTTGGGCAACGTACTGCGGGCCTGGCTGGGTCGGTTCCTGGGCGGGACAGTGGGCGGCGGGCTGGCCGCCGTGTTGTTGTGGGGCTTTACCGGCATGCTGGTGCTGGGTGTTCTGGTCGGCGTGCTGGTGTTTGTGCTGATTCTGCTGGGCGGCTCATCCGGAGGCCGGAGCCGGGGCGGCTGGTCGGCCGGGAGTGGCTCGTATCGCGGAGGCGGGGGCGGGTTCCGCAGCGGGGGCTTCAGCGGGGGCGGCGGCAGTTTTGGAGGAGGCGGCGCATCCGGGCGCTGGTGATACCATGAATCTACGACGCATGTTCCGGCATCTGATCACCCCGCCCTGGGCGGTACGCTGCGCCCTGCCCGAGGCGGCGGTGCAGGAAGTGGAGGAGGCGGTCCGGGCGGGCGAGACCGCCCACCGGGGCGAGTTGCGGGTAGCGGTGGAGGGCGCGTTGGACCCGGTCCCGCTGTATCGCGATCAAACCGCGCGCGAGCGGGCGCTGGAGGTGTTTGCCCAATTGCGGGTGTGGGACACCGAGGAGAATTGCGGGGTGCTGATCTATCTGTTGCTGGCCGACCGGCAGGTGGAGATCGTGGCCGATCGGGGCATGCACGCGCGCATCGGAACCGAAACCTGGGCGGCTATTTGCGCAGACATGGAGACCTCGTTCCGGCGGGGCGACTTCAAGGCGGGCCTGCTGAACGGCCTGACCGCCATCCACACCCTGCTGGCCCGCGAGTATCCCGCCACCGGCCGCAATCCAAACGAACTGCCGGACCGGCCCGAAGTGATCCGGTAGCCCATCCTCATCGCGCATGGCCTCGAAAGTCGGGGTCGCTATCGGTATCAGAATCGACCCCGAGACCCGATACCGACGCCGATACCGCTGAAGAGATTTTTCTGCCCTACCCGCGGATCAGGGCCAGGATCTCGTCGCGCTTGCGTTCCATCTGGGCCTGGGTTTTGGCTTCCAGGTTCAGGCGGATCAACGGCTCGGTGTTGGACGAGCGCACGTTGAACCACCAGTCGGGGAACTCCACGGAGAAGCCGTCCAGCTCGATGACCTTGCCCTGGCCGGCGTAAGTGGCGCGCAGCTTCTGCAGCACGGCCTTGGTGTCGTGCACCTCGGAATTGATTTCCCCGCTGGCAAAGTAGCGCTTGATGGGCTTCACCAGTTCGGACAGCGGCTTGCCGGTTTGGCTGACCAGGTTGCATACAAAAATCGCGGCCAGGGCCGAGCTCTCGGTGTAGAAGTTGTCCTTGAAATAGTAATGGCCGGACAGTTCGCCCGCGAACGTGGCGTCCGTCTCCCGCATCTGCTGCTTGATGAAGGCGTGGCCCACGCGCGACATAAACGGGCGGCCCCCGTTTTCCTCGATGACTTCCTTGACCGCCCAACTGGAGCGCAGGTCGTAATAGATGGCGGCGCCCGGCTGCTTCTTGAGAATCACCTCCGCCACCAGCGCGGTGATGATGTCGCTGGTCACCACCTGGCCTTTTTCATCCATGATGCCGCAGCGGTCGGCGTCGCCATCGAAGTACACGGCCAGATCGTATTTCCCCGCCTGCACCTTGTGGCGCAGGGCCTCCCAGGTTTCTTCGTGCAGGGGGTTGGCCTCGTGGTTGGGGAAGGTGCCGTCCAGCACGTCGAACAGCGGGTCGATGGTGAGGTTCCTGACCCCGCGCAGCACCTCGCCCTCCGTGATACCCATGCCGTTGGCGTAATCGATGGCGATGTGCAGGGGGCGCGGCAGTTCGAGGTAGCTGCGGATGCGCTTTACGTAAGCGGCCACGATGTCGTGTCGGGTCAGCACGCCGCGCTTGGCCGGGGCCGGGGCAAACGCGCCTTTGAGTACGATCTGCTCGATGTCCTTGATGCCGGTGGCCCCGCTGATGGGAATGGCCTGTTCGCGGCACAACTTGAAGCCGTTCCACTCCCCGGGGTTGTGGGAAGCGGTGAGCATGATGCTGGCATCCGCGCCCAGGGTGCCGTTGGCAAAGTAGGTCATGGGGGTGGAAACCATCCCCAGATCAATCACGTCCGCCCCCTGCTGCATCAACCCGTCGGCCAGGGCTTGGAACAACGGCTCGGAATGCGGCCGCATATCGCGCCCCACCACGACTTTTTTACATTTCAGGAAGGTGACAAAGGCGCGCCCGATGCTGCGGGCCAGGGTTTCGTCCAGGCTTTTCCCGTAAATGCCGCGGATATCATAGGCTTTGAAAATGGACATGGGGCTCTCCTCGAAGTTGCGGGCGAATGTAGTACCCGCCCCGCGGGGGCATCAAGAGCGAAACCCGCCCCGGTGCACAAACGTAAAGTTGCCCATGATATGCACTATTTTGTCCCGCCATGCTGGCCGGGTTTCCAGGTTGGCGAAAGGCGAAGCCGCTGCTACGCTTTTCCCGGAGTCATTCCTCATGAACCTGCGCATAGCTTGCCTGCTCCTGCTGGGGATCTGGGTGTCGAAGCCGGCCCAGGCGGACTTCGAGATGCCCAAGCATGTGTACCGGATGAATGAACTGGAGAAGGCCAAAGCGGAGGCGGCCGCCAAGGGGGAGCCCCTGGCCATCATTTACACCACGGAAAAAACCACCTGCGGGCTCAACCGCAGCGCCAGTCTGAATGCCGCCGACCGCTTGAAGAGCAAGACCGTCGTGGTCTACGCCGAATGGGGAGACAAGATGTTGCCGGACGTGGTCCGGGAGGCCCTGACCTCTCCGGAGGCCGGAAAATTCATTCCCAGAACCGTTCTGGTGGATGCGAAAATGGAGAAGGTGCTGGCTGTCATTCCCTACGCCCTGGGCGACGAACAGAACAAGCTGATCAAGACCGCGTTGCGCGGGGTGGAGAAGGCCACCGCTCCGACCGACGCCGCTCCCACCGCCCGCCTGCTCCCGGCCGCACTGCCACGCGACGATACCCGGGCCCTCCGGGCCTGGACCGCTCGCAGCGGCAGCACGCTGGAGGCTCGCCTGCTGGAACAGTCCGGCCCGCACCTGGTGCTGCAGACCGCGGAGGGCAAGCAGATGAAAATCCTGCCCGCCCAATTGAGCGACACCGATCAGCAGTACGTGCAAAGCCTGCGCGGCCCCTGACAAATCAGCTGACCCATGTTAGCGTGGGCTCATGTCAACTTCCGCTACCACGCCCCCCCGTATCGCCATCGGTCTCAGCGGCGGTATTGACAGCGCGGTGGCGGCCGCCCTCCTGGTGGATCAGGGCTGGGAGGTCTTCGGCTTCACCCTGCACATGTTCAAGGACGGCTCCCGCTGCTGCTCGCTGGAGGATGTGGAGCGGGCCCGACGGGTGTGCGATCACCTCGGCCTTCGCCACTTTGTGATGAACGTGGTGGACCAGTTCGAGGAAACCGTGGTCCGCCCCTTCGCCCACGCCTACGCGGCCGGGCGCACGCCCAACCCCTGCATTTTCTGCAACCGCCACTTCAAGTTCGGCGCCCTGGTGCAACGCGCCCGCGAACTGGACTGCACCCACGTGGCCACCGGCCATTACGTGCGGAACGAACAACGGGCGGACGGTTTTCATCTGCTGCGCGGGCGCGATCCCGGCAAGGACCAGTCCTATTTTCTGCACCGGCTCACCCAGGAGCAGCTGGCCTGCTGCGTGTTCCCGCTGGGCGATCTGGTCAAGACCGAGGTGCGGCGCATCGCGGCGGAGAAGAAGATTCCCACCGGCGGCATGCGCGAGACGGCCGACCTGTGCTTCATCACCAGCAAGGGGCCGGCCCCGCTCATCGAGAAATACCATCCCGAGGTGCGGCGCGACGGACCCATCGTGGATGAAGCCGGACGCGAACTGGGCCGGCACCAGGGCTTGCATCATTTCACCATCGGGCAGCGGGGCGGCATCCGCGTGGCCGCGCCCCACCGCCTGTACGTGCGGGAGCTGCAACCCGCCACCAACACCGTAGTGGTGGGCGAGCGCACGACGGTGATGTCCGCGGGGGCACGGGTGAGCGACATTTACTGGCAGAGCCCGACCCATGCGACCAACCTTACCGTCCGCCTGCGCTATCAGCATCCGGGGGTTGCGGCCGCGCTCCAGGTGGACGATAGTGGAGGTGGTCGGCTGACCTTTGCCGAACCGCAGTTTGCCGTCACCCCCGGCCAGGCCGCGGTTTTTTATCAAGGCGACGAGGTGCTGGGCGGAGCTTGGATCGAATCCTCAGGAATCTGACATCTGCCCGCCTGGGGCGGGTCCGCCTATGGCGGAAAATTTGAAACATGAAATTTGAAATCACAGAAAACGCCCCGCCCGACGACACGCTGGACGCCAAGCTGGACGCCCTGCGCGCCCGCCTGCGCGAAATGGGCTCGGTCATCGTGGCCTTCAGCGCGGGCGTGGACAGCACCTTCATCGCCGCCGTGGCCGCCCGGGAGCTGGGTCCGCGCGCGCTGGCCGTAACCGCCACCTCAGCTTCGTTTCCGGAACGCGAGCTGCAGGAAGCGGGCGAGCTGGCGCGCAGCCTGGGCCTGACCCACCGGATCATCGCGTCCAACGAAATGGCCAACCCGGACTACGCCAACAATCCGCAGAGCCGCTGCTACCACTGCAAAACCGAGCTGTACGGCCTGTTGCGCGCGTTGGCCGATCACGAAGGCTTCGCCCACATCGTGGACGGCACCAATGCAGATGACCTGAACGACTACCGGCCCGGCCGCAAGGCAGCCCTGGAAAAACACGTGCAAAGTCCGCTGCAGGACCTCGGGTTCAGCAAGGCCGACATCCGCGCCGCCTCGCGCACCCTGAACCTGAAAACGGCGGACAAACCGGCCTTTTCGTGTCTGGCCTCGCGCTTCCCCTACGGTGAAAAAATCACCGTCGAAGGCTTGAAGCGGGTGGAGCGGACGGAGAACGGCTTGCGCGACCTGGGCTTCACCAACCTGCGCGTGCGCGCCCACGGCGATACCGCGCGCCTGGAACTGGACCCCGCGCAACTGGCCCGCGCCGCCGCCGACCCGCTGCGGGAACAGATCGTGGCTCTGGTCAAGGCCAGCGGCTTCCGCTATGTCACACTCGACCTGCAGGGCTACCGGCGGGGCAGCCTGAACGAAGTCTTTAAACCCATCGGATGAACTTGCTGCTGCTGGAGCCCGGGTCCGTAAACGACGGACGCGCCGTGTTGCGCGGCCACCAGGCCCGGCATGTCCTCACCGTGCTGCGCGCCGTCCCCGGCGATATCCTGCGCATAGGCTTGCGGGACGGACCCCGGGGCACGGCCCGCGTCCTGCGCCTGGTCGACGACGAAGTCGAACTGGCCTGCACCCTGGAGGACCACGTGCCGCCCCGCCCGCCCGTGGACCTGCTGCTGGCCCTGCCCCGCCCCAAGGTGCTGAAACGCCTGTGGGCCCAACTAGCCGCCATGGGAGTGGACCGCATCATGCTCACCAATGCAGCCCGGGTGGAGCGCAACTACTTCGACACCCATGTGCTGGATCCGGAGTTCTACACGCCCCTGCTGATCGAAGGCCTGCAACAGGCCCAGGACACCCGCCTGCCCCGGGTCACCATCCACCGCCAGTTCAAGCCGCTGGTGGAGGACGAACTGGACGGGCTATCGGACGCGCCCCGCCGCCTGCTGGCCGACCCGACCGGGGCCGACCGGCCCGCCGGCGCACCGGAGGAGCGGATTCTGCTCGCCGTGGGGCCCGAAGGCGGTTGGGTGGATTTCGAGCGCGAGCTTCTGAGCCGGCACCGCTTTCAGCCCTTCAGCCTGGGCCCGCGCACCCTGCGCACCGACACCGCCTGCGTCGCCCTGCTCGCCGTGGTAACCCAAAGGCCGCATAAAACCCCGACTTGCAACCTGCAACCCGAAACTTGAAACTGCTTCCTTGTGGCCGAGCGCTTCCTCCATACGGGTCTGGTCGCCGATCCCATCTGTAAAATACACGATGCCGGATGGGGCCACCCGGAAACCCCCTCGCGCTACGACGCCGTTTTCCGCGCCCTCTGTACCACGGGCCTGATCGAGCACCTGGAAAAAATTCCCGCCCGCCCGGCCATCGAAAGCGAATTGATGCGCGCGCATACCCGGGACTACCTCGCGCTGGCCCGGCGCGAGATCGAGGGCGGGGCCACCACCCTCAGCACGGGCGACGCCGATGTATGCCCCAAGTCGTGGTCGGCCGCGCAATACGCGGTGGGCGGTTGCCTGAATGCGGTGGACGCGGTGATGGATGGCCGGATGAAAAACGCCTTCTGCCTGGTGCGCCCGCCCGGCCACCACGCCACAGCCAGCCGCGGCATGGGATTCTGCATCTTCAACAACGTCGCCCTGGCCGCCCGCCACGCCCAGGCCCGCGGGGTTCATCGGGTGCTCATCGTGGATTGGGATGTACACCACGGCAACGGCACCCAGGATATTTTCTACGAGGATCCCTCCGTATTCTACTTCAGCATCCACCAGTGGCCGCTCTATCCCAACACCGGAGCGGCCGAGGAAACCGGGCGGGGCCGCGGCGTGGGCACCACCTTGAACTGTCCGCTGCCGGCGGGGGCCGGGCGGGCCGAAGTCTTTGCGGCGTTTGAGAAACAGTTGCTGCCCGCCGCCACCCTGTTCCGGCCAGAACTCATCCTCATCTCCGCCGGCTTTGACTCGCGCATCGATGACCCGCTGGGCGCGTTCACCCTCACCGACGATGATTTTGCCGACCTCACCCGCCTGCTGATCAACCTGGCCAACCAGCACGCCGCCGGGCGCATCGTGTCCATACTGGAAGGCGGCTACAGTCCCGCCGGCCTGGCCGCCGCCACCTGCGCCCACGTGCAGGCGCTGAGCGAGGCGTAAGAGGGGTTTCGGGTGTCAGGTTTCGGGTTTCGGGAGGACGCGGTGATAAAAAATTTACAGTCCTTGGATGTACACTTATCTTGTTTTTACAACCGTTGGAACCTGCCTCTAAATTATCGCCCGAAACCCGACACCTGAAACCCGACACCTCACCATGACTCTACGCACCCGCTTCGCCCCCAGCCCCACCGGCAGCGTCCACATCGGCAACATCCGCGCCGCCATCTACAACTGGCTCTACACCCGGCACGAGGGCGGCCAGTTCCTGCTGCGCGTGGAGGATACCGATCGCGAACGCTCCACCCCGGAGGCCGTGCAGGCCGTGCTCGACGCCATGAGCTGGCTGGGCCTGAACTACGACGGCGAACCCCTTTATCAATCTACCCGGCGCGACGCCCACCTGGCCGCGGCCGAACAACTGCTCGCCGCCGGGCACGCCTACAAGCAGGACAAGGGCGGCACCGGCAAGGGCGAGGCCATCCTGTTCAAAATGCCGGGGCGCGACATGTCCTTCCATGACGAGATCAAGGGCGACCTCACCAAGGCCGCAGCCAACCTGCCCGACTTCGTGATCGTGCGCTCCGACGGCAACCCCGTGTTCCATCTCGCCAACGTGGTGGACGATGTCCACATGGGCATCACCCATGTCATACGCGGCGACGATCACATCGAAAATACCTACCGCCACGTGGCCCTGTTCCAGGCCCTCGGCGCGGCGGTGCCGAAATACGCCCACCTGCCCATGATCACCAACGCCCAGGGCAAGCCCTACTCCAAACGCGACGGGGCGGCCTTCGTGGGCGACTTCCGCGACAAGGGCTATCTGCCGGATGCTCTGGTCAACTACCTGGCCCTGCTCGGCTGGTCGCCCGGCCACGACAAGGAAGTCATGACCCGCGACGAAATGGTGCAACTGTTCACCCTGGACCGCGTGCAATCCAAGCCGGCCCAGTTCGACTTCAAGAAATTCGAGTGGATGAACGCGGAGTATATGAAGACCTTGCCCGCGCCCGATTACGAGGCCCGCTTCCGCCAGGAACTCGAAACCCACGGGCTGTGGAGCGGCGGCATCGCCCAGGACTATTTCCGGGCCGTGATCGCCCTCATGCGCGAGCGCGTGAAGCTGTGGGACGAAGTCGCCCTGCAATCCGGCTACTTCTTCACCGAAAATTTTCCCTTCGACCAGGACGCCGTGCGCAAACGGCTGCACAAGGAGGGCGTACCCGCCCTGCTGGCCTCCCTGCGCGCCCGCTTCGCCGCCCTGCCCTTCTTCGACGCGCTCTCCACCGAGGCCGCCCTGCGCGAGGAGGCCAACGCCCACGGGCTCAACGCCGCCGACTTGATTCATCCCCTGCGCGTCACCGTGTCCGGATTGCCGGGCGGACCCAGCCTGTTCCATATGCTGGAAGTACTGGGCCGCGACCGCGTGCTGTCCCGCCTGGAGCGGCCGGTGCCATGAGCACGGAGGCCGAACTGAATAAGCGTCGAGAATGACCACCAAGACCAAGCAGAAAGCTGAGTCCGCCACCGATCTGGCGCAGGCCCCGCTGTGGGATGTCATCGTCTGGAACGATCCCATCAACCTGATGACCTTTGTGATCTTCGTCTTCCAGCGCATCTTCGGCTATCCCACCCCGCTGGCCCGCAAGCTGATGCTGGAGGTCCATCACCAGGGCCGCGCCACCGTCGCCACCGAACCGCGCGAGAAGGCCGAACACCACGTCCATCAGCTCCACGGCTACGGCCTGCAAGCCACCCTGTGCAAACATGATTGATAATTTTTCACGCCATGCCGCCAAGACCGCCAAGAAATCATATGACTTGGCGACCTTTGCGTCTTCGCGAGAACTCTTTCCGTGAAACGCCTGGGCAAAGTTAACGGGAAGCTGGAGATCGCCTTCGAGCCCCACGAAGTGGAATTCCTGCTCGGTCTGGCCGACCGTATTCCTGCCGCGCTGGAAGCGGCCGCGAATCCGCGCCTCTTCCCCAAACACGCCGAGGATCAAGCCCTTGATCAGGAGTTGCGCGCCTGGCTCCATCCCGAACTCAAACTCCACCGCCAGGAACGCGCCCAGGCCTTCCAACGTGAACTGCACGCCGCCTTCAAGGAGCACGGGGTGGCCCGCCTGGACGATGATGCACTGGACCGCTGGATCAGCGTGCTCAACGACCTGCGCCTGATCTTCGCGGGCGACCTGGGCATTGACGGCGATGACTGGTCCACCCGCCTCACCAAGGAACAACGGGCCTCCCCGCCCGTGCGCATCTATTTCTACCTCACCGGTCTGCAAGCCGCCCTGCTCCAGGAAGGCTTCGGCCTGGCCCAGCCCGAATCGTGACGCCCTCTAGATGACGCACGGTTGGCATACCAACCATATTGGTTGACGTATAAAACAATCGTTATAGTATCACGCCAACTTCACGCCAACCCTTAAACCTGCAAAGGAAACCGAACGATGAAACGATTGCTGATCCTGACCGCCTGCGCGCTGACCTTGGCGGGTAATGTCCGCGCACAGAACGACGCCGCGCGCCTGGACGAACTGGAACGCCAGGCCGAGGTGCTGGCCCGCGAAATTGAAAAGCTGAAACTACAAGACGTGGCTATCGAGCCGGGCGACCGCGCCTTCGGGCTCAGCCCGTCCGCCTCCAAGGTCTACCGCAAGGACCACGGAGTGTCCCTGGGCGGCTACGGCGAGGCTCTGTACCAGAACTTCGACGACAAGAACAAAACCGACGAGTGGGATTTCCTGCGCATGGTCCTATACGCGGGCTACAAGTATAACGAGAAGTTCGTGCTCAACACCGAACTCGAAGTCGAGCATGCGGCGGACGACAAGGAAGGCGAGGTGGCCGTGGAGTTCGCCTATCTGGACTATCTGTGGCGGCCCGAACTCAACCTGCGCGGTGGCTTGCTGCTGGTCCCGGTGGGCCTGATCAGCGAATACCACGAACCCACCACCTTTCTGAGCGCGCGCCGGCCGGACGTGGAATCCCGCATCATCCCCAGCACCTGGCGCGAAAACGGCGTGGGCATCTTTGGCGACGTGGCCGACTTCAGCTACAAGGCGTACCTGATGAATGGATTGGATGGCGCAGACTTCACCGCCGCCGGCCTGCGTGGCGGCCGCCAGAAGGGCTCCAAGGCCAAGGCCGACGATCTGGCCGGGGTGGCCCGCCTCGACTACACCGCCGTGGATGGTCTGGTGATCGGCGCCTCCGTCTATTACGGCGACTCCGGACAGGATCTGCCCTTCAGCCTGCAGACCCTGCTCTATGAAGCCCATCTGGACTGGGAATGGAAGGGCCTGGAAGTGCGCGCCCTGGCCGTGGCCGCCGAAGTGGATGGCGCGGGTGACCTCAATAACTACCTGCTGGCCAGCAGCGAAGGAGAGCCAGAACCCGCCACCCTCGATCCCGTGGGCGAGCAGATGCAGGGCTGGTATGTGCAGATCGGCTACGACCTGCTCAGCGTGCTGCGACCTGGCGAAGCCTCCCTCACTCCGTTCGTGCGCTACGAGGAACTGAACACGCAGGACAAGGTTCCCGCCGGCTTTGCCGCCTCCGGCAAAAACGACACCGAGATCCTCACCGTGGGCTTGAACTTCAAACCCATCGCGGAGATTGTCACCAAGGTCGAATACCAGTTCTACGACAACGCGGCGGACAGCGCCTCGGACCAGCTGAATGTCGGGCTGGGTTATATTTTTTAACGCATCACGAAAGGTCGGGACGGCTCGCCGTCCGCACCCGGTGTTAACCATCCGAAACAAATGCAGTCTGGCGCTGGTGGCGGTCCTTTGGGCCGCCACCTCCCCGGCCACCACCTATCTGACCCAGGATGAAGCGCTCGCCCAGGCCTTTCCTGGCGCCCAGATGGAACGGATCAGCCACGTCCTGACCGACGCCCAGATGGAGCAGGCCGCCGACCTGGCCGGCAAGCCCCTGCCCAGCGCACTGGCCGCCGCCTACGTAGCCACCCGGTCGGGCGTCGTGGTGGGAACCGCCTATTTTGACGCGCACCGGGTACACTCCCATCCGCAAACCCTGATGATCGTGGTGAACCCCGACGGCACGGTGGCGGACGTGGTGGTGGTGGCTTTCGAGGAACCCCGGAAGTATCAGGCCCCCGCCGCCTGGCTTAAGCAATTCCCGGGCCGGAAACTGGATGACCAGTTGAACCTGCGCAAGGACATACAAGGCATCTCCGGGGCCACCCTCACCGCCCGCGCCACCACCAAAGCCGTGCGCCGCACCCTCGCCCTGCACGCCGTCCTCAACCGGTCACCGGACACCGGTCACCCATCGCCATGACCACCCCGGAAAAATATCTTTTCACCACCGCCAACCTCCTCGTCGGTGGCACCGGCCTGGTCTACGGCTGGTTCCGCTACTTCGTCACCTCCGACGACCTCTATGCAGTGGTGAATCATCCCGCCCAACCCCTCTGGCAGCACCTGCACATCTGGCTGGCCCCCGTGCTGGTCCTGGCCTTCGGCCATTTTTTCTACCAGCACGCGCTGCTCTACTGGACGGCCGGCGTCAAGGAGGGCCGGCGCAGCGGTCTGCTCATGCTGGGTCTGGCCGCACCCATGATCCTCTCCGGCTACTTCCTGCAAACCGCGGTGGACGAATCTTGGCGTCAGGCCTGGATCATCATCCACGTCGCCACCTCCCTGCTCTGGCTGGCCGGCGTTGCGGTCCACCTGTTCACCCACTACACCAGCCGGCGCACCGTGCTGGAGGGGTGATCACAGGTCCTCCAGGCGCACCCACATCCCCGCTTGCATCAGGGGGCCTAATCGGTACATTCGACGCAATTTTCAACCCCGGTAGGGACGGCACTCCGTGCCGTCCACGGCGGGCGACGGAGCGCCCGCCCTACCTGTGGCCAACCAGACAAAGCAGGAGACGAAGATGGCAACTAAAGCTAAGAAATTGGTCGGCAATATGATCATCGCGCAAAGCGGTGGTCCCACCGTGGTCATCAACCAGAGCCTGGTCGGCGCGGTCCTCGAAGCGCGCAAGCACAAGGAAATCAAGAAGGTCTACGGTTCCCTGCACGGCCTCAAGGGCATCCTGGAGGAAAACCTGATTGATCTCGGCAAGGAAACCGCGGCCAACCTCGAACTGGTCGCCAACACGCCCTCCTCCGCCCTCGGCTCCGTGCGCAAGAAGCCGACCCCGGAAGACTGCAAGAAGGTGTTCGAAGTGCTGAAGAAGTACGACATCCGCTACTTCTTCTACATCGGCGGCAACGACAGCGCGGAGACCACGCACATCGTCAACGAAGCCGCCATCGCGGCCGGCTACCAGATGAAGTGCTTCCACATCTGCAAGACCATTGATAACGACCTCAAAGAGAACGACCACACCCCCGGCTTCGGCAGCGCAGCCAAGTTCGTGGCCCAGGCCTTCCAGGGCGACAACCTCGACAACCGCGCCCTGCCCGGCGTGAAGATCAACGTCATCATGGGCCGCCACGCCGGCTTCCTGACCGCGGCCGCCGCCCTGGCCCGCCAGTTCCCGGACGACGGCCCGCACCTGATCTACTTGCCCGAGCGCCCGTTCACCATGGAGAAATTCGTGGCCGACGTGCAGGGCGTGTATAAGAAGCTCGGCCGCTGCGTCATCGCGGTATCCGAAGGCATCGCCGACGAAACCGGCGCCGCCATCGCCAGCAAGTTCATCAAGGAAGTGGACAGCCACGGCAACGCGCAGTTGTCCGGCAGCGGCGCCCTGGGCGACGTACTGGCCAAGGAGATCAAGGACAAGGCGCAGATCAGCCGCGTGCGCGCCGACACCCTGGGTTACCTGCAGCGCTCGTTCGCGGGCGTGGCCTCGGTGGTGGACCAGAAGGAAGCGCGCCTGGCCGGCCAGTCCGCGGTCAAGTTCGCCACCGGCGGCACGTTTGAGAACGGCAGCACCGCCATCAAGCGCAAGCCGGGCAAGACCTACAAGACCTGGATCGAGCGCACCGAATTGCGCAACGTGGCCAAGGAAACCCGTCACATGCCCGACGAATTCATCAGCAAGGCCGGCAACGATGTGACGCCCGCCTTCATCAAATACGCCGCCCCGATCGTGGGCCCCCTGCCCAAGATCGGCCGGTTGAAAGGCGTGAAGATCGCGAAGAAGTAGCTGTAGCCGCGACCGCTGGTCGCGGTTCAAACAAGAGGGCGCGGCGCAAGCCGCGCCCTCTTTGCATGAATCCACCCCATCCCAATATCTACACACCAAAACGCAAGCGGCCGGCGAAATATCGCGCGCTCAAAATCGAGGCGTGAATTCACGCCACTGTGAGGAGGCCACCCCGAGGGTGCGCGCACCGCCACCACCGAGCTGGCCGGGCCGCTGCGGTCTTTTCTTTTAATTCCACCCCTCTACAATGAGGGCTGTTATGTGGATTCGCATCCCTTTCATGGCGCTCCTTTTTTCAGCCACAGCCTGGGCTGAACCCAGCCTGCAGGATGACCTCCTGCTCTATTTCAACTTCGATCAGGACGAAGGGGATAGTGTTACCGATCAGAGCGGCCACGGACGACACGCCCGCGTTCAGGGTCCGCGGTGGATTGCCGACGGAGCCCGCGGCGGGGCTTATCATTTTCAGCACGAGGGCGATACCATCGCAACCAGCGACGACGGGCTTCCCATGGGCGATGCCCCGCGCACCCTGTCCTGGTGGTTCTCCCTGGACAGCCTGCGCCCGATCAAGCATTCGACCGAAATGATCAACTACGGGAACCTCGCCCCAGCCCAGTTTTTTGTCGCCGCCATGGATTGGCGCATCGGGCGGGATTGTCCCATCCTTTCCCCGTGGGGGTGGGTATTTATCAGCCAGCGGCGCATCGAGCGGACCCAGCAATGGCATCACGCCGTGCTGACCTACGCCGGGCGCGGACGCTTTGCCTACTATATCGATGGGGTGCTTTGCCCCGGCATCAACGAGCAGCCGCGGGCGATTAACACCCAGCCTGGCGGCTACTTCCGGATGGGGCGCTTCAGCCCGGAGGTTCATGGACTGGATGGGCGCATCGACGAAGTCCGCTTGTACGGCCGCGCCCTCGCCTCGGACGAGGTGACGCAACTCTATCTGCAGGGAAGCGAGTCCGTGCGAGCCCAAATAGACGCCGGCGCAGTCCCACGCGTGGCCAACGCCGCTCACGCCGCAGCACGCGAACAACTCCAGCAGCAGGCCGCCACAGGAAGCGACTCCGGCACGACGACGGGCGCGGCGGCGGAAGGTCGGATGACCGGAACCTTGGCCACCGATCATCAGGTCACCCGAATCGGTTTTTCGACCCAAGCGGACGGGGAGCGTGACGTTACGGTTTTCTATACCGACGAGACCCTGCATGTCTGGGTTCAGGATGTGGATCTGGATGCCCAGGATACCAACATCCTCGTTAAGGCCTCGGTTTATCAACGGGACGCACACGAAGGGAAGGCCGAGGTGTCGGTCGAGTTGACAGCCCAACCGGACGGCAGCTTCAAAGCCGAACTTCCCCTGAATGCTCTGCAACCAGGCCGGGCCTTGGTCGATCTGGCTGGCTATGACCTATCCGGCCGCGTCCTCCGCCTATTCCGCACCGCCCCCATCACCCTGCGCGACCCGCGCGAAATAGAATCCGCGCCTTGACGTTTTCCACTGCTCGCCCGAGACGACAGCCAATAAGTATCTGTAGCCGCGACCGCCGGTCGCAATTCAATCAAGAGGGCCTAAGCCTTCGAAAAATTGCCCGGCACTTGCTCCGCGCCAAGGGCAGAGCTTAAGCGGACCGAACCACGCCGGAGGGCCAACATCCGCACGCCTCGCGGCAATCATCACGTCGCCTGCGGCTGGTCCGGATGCTCCAGCGCATGGAGATAGTTTTCCATGCTGTGATTGCTCCCGATTTCTCCGTAGTTGGCCGAAAAGCAGATCGGCGTGCCCACGTGTTGATAGGTCAGCTTCCCGGCTACCGGGAGAGGCACGGTGGTCACCGCGTCCTCCACATTCACGATGCGATAGGTGGACACGGGCAGGTCGTTGTAATAGCGGGCGAGCCTGGGATTAAATACGCGGGGCGCACCAAAGGTGTAATGGCGGAAGGTCGTGTTGGGCGCGTCTTCTTCCGCCAAATCGTGCGCAGCCAGGGTGGACAGTGCGCCGCCCAGGCTGTGCCCGGCCAGAATGACTTCCTTATCCGCCAGCCCCACCGCCTCCACGCGGCGCAACAAGGTTCTGCGAACCGTTTTATAGTAGGCCAGAAATCCGGCATGAGCCCGTCCTTCGCTGAATCGGTCAAAATCGCAATCCTTATGCAGGAACTTGAGATTGACCTTCATCCATTCGTAGTCCGTCTGGGTGCCGCGAAAGACGATGAACAGGCGCGTATCATCGTGCGCCAGGAACCCGATAGGACACGGGCGGTCCACCCACCGCACGCGTCCGGTTTCATGCGCATGCCGTGGCGGCAGGTGCTGGGCATAGCGATAGGTCGCCCACAGCGGGTCCAGATAGGTTAATCCCGGAACCGGCGGTCGGGGCCGATTCCACCGGAAATCCTCTTCATCCGGCTTCCTTTTCTCCCACTGCTCAAACATGGCATACGCCTGCAGAATCAGCCGGGCGCACAACCGGGCCACCTCCAGATCAAATCCGAGGGGATACGGCAGATTGGGCAATAGAATTGGTCTCATGGGTATGCAGGCATTGCAAAGAAATACGGCTCGGTTCTTCGAAGCATACACGATGCATCAAAACCAGAAGCCACGTCACCCACCGTCATTGCTCCAGTTTATAGGTCTTCCAAGGAACCGAGAGATGGCTTCCTTCGGTCATCTCACCAATGCACCCACCACTCACCAAGGGTTGTATACGATACCAAAAACCGATCCCAAACATCCAATCCTGCAGTGCAGACGCCTGCGGCCACCGCAAGGGCAAGTCGATCCAAGAACTGTCGGCGTGGCATGTGGTCGTTGGTAAACATATCCTTGTTGTCAGAACCTGACATGAACAAGAGGCCACCCGACCTGTCGGTGGCTATCCTCCACCCGAAGATTGAGGGCTCCTACCTGGTTCAACGTCCTTTCATCATCCGGATGCCTGTCCCTTGTTTCCGCGAAAGCACCGCTCGACACCCAGTTCACGAGTCCCGCTTGAAATACCCAACGTCCCTTCGGCGTCTCAGATGGACGGTCCCCGGACCGGAGAACCCTGCGATCGCCGAGCAGATTGACCACGCCAACCTGAAAGACCCACCTCTCTCCATACTGGGCTCGATTGAGAAGTCCCGCCTGCAAGCCATGGAGGACCCCCGCCTCGTTGTACGCGCCGATCTGACACATCGAGCCCCCCTCGATTGCGCGGTTCACCAATCCCAGTTGGAGCCCCTCAAGGCTGTGCGCCTCGTTCCACGCACCGACCTGAAAGGCGCGCGCGAATCGCGCGAAGTTGTACAGTCCGATCTGCATTCCTTGGAGCGAATCAGCGGAGAGGTTGACCGCGCCCACCGCGACGCCCTGAATCTCGGTCGACAGATTCACGACGCCCAGAATCCCGCCGTCCAATCGCTTCGTCTGGTTCCACGCCCCCAGCAAGATGCCGAAAGGCGCCTCAACCTGGTTCAGCAACCCAACCGCAACCGCGCGATTCGTCGCCCATCCATTGTTCCAAAGCCCAAACTGCACAAGGTCCGAGGCTTCACACGTGGCGTTCTTGCCACCGACCTGAACAGCGACAGCCGCCGCGTCATTCGTTGGCGCCCCCAGGTAGTTGTGGAGCCCGATTTGTCCGGCAGCCTCGTCGATGATCTGCGCGCTATTTGCGAGGCCGACCTGCAAGCCGCGTAATTCGGTCGCTTTCGCGCACAGGATACCGACGGTAATGCCCTCCACCCGACCCGAGACCGATACATGGTCGCCGATCAACACCCCCGTCACATCCATGGGTCGGGCGGTGGCGAAGAGGTGGAGGACGGAAATGCCCGAAACAGAGCCCGTCACGGGCCCCAAGAGGCCGATCGTCACGCCGTTCAGATCGCCCTGGGAACCGGCTACACTGAATCGCAGGCCATCCATGCGCTTCCAACCGGCCATGAGATCGAACGAAAGTCCCTGGAAATGCTCAGCATACCCGCCGGCAACGAGCGACAAGGCTCGCACCCTATTCGTCGACTCGCTGATCGCAGTGACATCGACTCCGGTGACGTCCCCGTTTGTCCTGAGAAGGCCAAGACGAACGCCATAGAAGTCGTCGTTCTTTTCGAGCCCGAGCCAGGAGAGCTCCGTGGAGAAGCCGCCCCTGACGGACAGAGCCAAGGTCAGCAGCACGAAACACCGGCGAAGCCCGAGACGCACGATCACTTCTCCGAGTCCTTGCCCTTCTTAAACACGCCGGACAGGCCGTCGACCAGCTGTCCGATCTGCTGCGCGTACGCCACCGTGAAACGTGCCTCAGCATCGTCATCGCCAGCAATCGACGTTTCCAGCGAGAACTGCAGCATTCCCTTCAAACCTGCTGAATCCAAGTCGTGTCCGTACACCAGTCGGCCGAGAAAGCGGTCCTTATTGTCGAGCCGCTCCGCGTGCTGATATCCAATCTCGGCCCGCATAAAGTCGCCCCGAGTCGTTCCCTCGGGCGCCGTCGAGAGATCGAATGCGATCTTCGCCTCCCCCTCGAACTCCGCTTTCGAGTCTTCGTCATCGGTGATCATCACAGAAGGCGACAGGATCGCATAGACTGCGGAATACTCACCTGTAACGAAGCTCCATGCCACATCCGTTCCGAGATACAGCGCGTCGACCTTCTTCAGCGTCTCCAGGCTGGGACTCGTTTCCGGCTTGGGCAGAGCATTTGTTGCGCTCAGGGTCAGGGTTTCCTTCAACCCGGCGAAGAAGTTCACTCGCCATTCGTCGCTCGGCTCCCACATGTAGTCAACTTGATATACGATACTGCCCTTCTCAAAAAGGTCCTCACCATCCGTGGCGGCCGGATTCGAAAGAAACTCATATCCGACCACAAATCGGGCCTCTCGCTTCGACCGGCTCCGCTCCAGACCGGATGCGAGCCACTTCTCGATACAGGGCACACAATTTGTCGGAACATCAACGATCACCACGACGCCTGTTTCCGCCGTGAAGCCCTGTTTGACTGTTTCAAGACAGGGAATGCAGTTCGTGTCAGCACCTGCTTTCCAGCCCCAACCATCGGGAGGCACCCGCCGAATCTCAAACTCGCGCCCCACCGCCGTAAACACAGCGGCCTTCGCGTTCGTGTAGACGACCGGCGCTGGGTCGTTATACGAAGACCCGGGTAGGAATGATGCCTGAATCTCAAACAAGACTTGGGTGCGAAGTCCATCCGGCAGATCACGCCACGCTTCAATGACCGACTGGGCCGCCAGTCGCTGCTGCGTTTCGCTTTCGACACCCCCGGCAAGACAGACGCCGGCCAGGATCGCCACCACACCGACTGCACGCAAGACGTTCATATCCCCCTCCATCATATCGATTTAACCCAGCAGTTCACCATCAGAGGACCCTTGCCAGAAGCAGTGTCACTGCTAATCATAAAGGTTTGTAACCCCAGCAGAAGCAGCCGCAGGCATCCTCATTCATCAGCGTCGAAAGAATGAGGGACAACGCGGACGAGGAATATAGAATGTTACATCCTATCCTGGGCACAAGGGCCTCGTATACAGCGTTCCCTGCCACGAGACGGAAGCTTCGCGGAGGGCGGCGGCGGTGGGGGCGCTTAACTTTTCCTTCAGGTGCTCTTTGTGCGCGTTGAGAGTTTTGATGCTGATGCCGAGGTCGCGGGCGATCTTCTGGTTGTCCCAGCCGGCGCCGAGGAGCTGGAAGATTTGGAATTCGCGGGGGCTTAGTTTGGCGAGGTCAGGGTGCTTCGTTTTGTGTTTGTCGGCGCCGTAAATCGCTTTGTGCAGCAGTGGGCTCGCGATACACCGACAGACGTGCAACTCGCCGGCCACGGCGTCGCGGATGGCGTTGGCCAGGCTGTTGGGACCGACGCCTTTGAATATGAAGGCGCGGGCGCCCGCTTTGATGGCGCGCTCGGCGAGATCGCTGTCCTTGGTCTGGCTGATCACGACGTGCGCGATCTCCGGGAACGCAGTGTGACAGCGGGAGATGGCGTCCAATACGTCGCCCCCGCCCGCACACAACTCCACCACCACGGCGTCCGGTGGCGCCTTCATGACCTGCGGTAATGCGGCACGGCAACCGTCGTAATCACCCACCACCAGCATGCCGGGCTGCGAAGACACCGCTTGCGCTATGCCGGCACGGGCCAGGGCATGTTCACTGATGATGGCGACACGGATCACCGTGGCCGGTTGACCTGATTGAATTACATCGTCCTCCATACGATGTCCCCCCTTCGGTGCGCACAGTTTAGCGAGGCGCCGCATCCACGCAACTGAAATGCCACGCGCCTAGGCAATGGCAACCTTCTGCCTAGGTGTATTGTTCCTAGATTTCAAATTTTCCACCCCGCCGCTTACCCAAAACTCACGAGCCCCTCACCCGCCCCGGAATCCGGACGGCCCGGCCCAAAAATACCGGTTGCTTTTCCGGAGGGGATGCGTACGCTTTCTCCGATCTGTTGAGAGAGAAGTCAGTGAGATGGTAGGTCAGCAGTCGCCCACTTCTGTTGGGCTGGCGATGATCTGAAACCCGAACGAGTCGGGAACAGTCACCAGAAGCTCCCCCGCAGTAGCTAGGAAAGTAGAGTAGTAGTATGTCGACGAAATTGTACGTTGGTAATCTGTCCTTCAACACGGCCGAGGGCGACCTCCGCGCCGCTTTCGAGCAAGTGGGCCCCGTGGCCAGCTGCAGCCTCATCATGGACAAGTTCACGGGTAAGTCCCGCGGATTTGCCTTTGTTGAGATGTCCTCCCCGTCCGACGCCCAAAAGGCGATCGCCCAATTTCATGGCAAGGATCTGGATGGCCGGGCCCTGACCGTCAACGAAGCCAAGCCTCGCGAAGACCGTCCCCGCGGCGGTGGCGGCGGCTACGGTGGTGGTGGCGGCGGCGGCGGACGCGACCGTCGCTTCTAAGCGATCCGGTATTGCATCTTCCAGCGCCACGGGGCTCACGCCCCGTGGCGCTTTTGTTTTTCCCGCCGTCGTGGTAAATCTATCCCATGCCTTGGGGCTACATCATACTCGGTCTTGTGGCTGGTATCGCCAGCGGCGCCTTCGGCGTGGGCGGCGGAGCCATCATTGTGCCGGCCCTGAGCGTATGGTTCGGCGTGCCTTACCCGGTGGCCGTGGGCACCTCGCTGGCCCTCATCATCCCCATTTCGCTCTCGGGCAGCATCACCCACTACTCCCTCGGCGGCATCAACTGGAAAATCTTCATGTTTTGCGGCGTCGCCGGCGTGATCGGCGCTGTCCTGGGCAGCCTGCTGATTCAGAAGGTGCCGGACGCCTATGCGCGCAAAGCCTTCGCGGTATTCCTCATCTATTCGGCGTGGAAACTTTGGGCGAAGTAACCACCCTTCTTCCTCGGGGTCGGTTTCGGAATCGCCATCGGAATCGACCCCGAGACCCGATACCGACCCCGAGACCGATGAACTCGGTGAACTTGCCGAAAACGCCACCACAGAGGACCATCTAATCTTCATGGCACCAGCATCGCCCGGTACAACCGCACGTCCGGCCCCGAAGCCTCCACCACGTCCGTGGTCATGCCGACCGTGTTGGTGGTGAACAACGCACTCCACGACGCCGGATGCGCCCCCGCCTCCACGCGATAGGTGTAGTTGCTTTCCGCAATCAGGCGGATGCGCACGCCCGCCGGATCCGGTGCCACGTCCAGGCGCAGGCTGGAGCCGCCGGTGTAGGCGCCCGGGGGACGCGTCACCCCTCCCCGCGGTGCCCCCGCACGCTCCCGCGGCACGGTATTGCTGAGCAGCCCCGCCGGAGCCAGAGGCGGCGTGGGCCGGTCGCCTCCGGGAAATTCGGGGATGGCGTAGGTGGTGACCCCCCACAGGGCGCCGGTGATGGTGGGCCGATAATCCCCCGCCTCCGGATTCCGCAACTGGGGATGCACGGTGTTGATGGTGTTTTCCGCCAGCAACTGAGCCTCGTTGCAGGTCGGATTCCCGGCCTGGCATCCGCACCCGCTGCACCCCGCCTCCACGCCCAGCGGCGTGTTGAGGTCACCGCTCCAGATCAGGTTGCCGCGAATCTGCAGGTTCTGGTCCGCGGCCGATGGGCCGGGCATCCCGGTCGGCGCGGGTGGGGTCACGGCGGCGCCGATATTAAAATGCTGCCAGCCCTGGAAGGCGCCGGGCGGATTATAAAACACGTTGTTGTATACGTAGACGTTGCGGTTCGGGATGTAGTCGCCATCCGCGCCGGAAGCCGCGCCCCAGCCGCCCGCGTTGCGGTTGCTCTGACAGGCCACGAGGTCGCCGTCGCACGAACGCCCGCCCGGCATGGCCTCGAATAAATGATCATTGGTGCCCACCCGATAGAGCGTGTTGTAGGCGAATAAAATATTGTAGCCCCCGTTCACCCCGAACCCGGCGATGGCGGTGTGGTGGATGACGTTGTTGACGAACTTGATGTCGCTGGCCTCGTGATGCAGCCAGGGGTTCACCATGTACTCAAACCCCGTGCCCTGCCCGGCCGTGAATCCGCCCACCCGCCCGCGATAAAACTCGTTGCCCTCGATGCGCAACTGCGCGGACCCGCCCTTCACATACATGATCCAGTCCTCCGCGTCGTGGATGCGACAATGCACCACGTGCCCGTACTGCACGGCCACAAAATCCACCGCGTTCTGCTCGGCCCCGCCGATGTCGCACTCCTCGAAGTACAGATACTGACACTGGTTGGCCTTCACCGTCTCCTGGGGCTGGTTCACCGTGCCGTCAAATCCGTTGAGGGTGACGCCCCGCACCAGCACGTTCCGGCATTCGGCCAGATGCAGCACGTCGCCCCCTCCCCCGTAGCCGGGATCGGTCAGCGCATTCAAATCGAGCAGATATAGGTACCGACAATCGTAGATGTTCAGGTAGCCATGCAGGCGCGCCGTGCCGGGCCCGCTGTGGGCCTGCACCACCACCGGTGCTTGCAGACTGCCGCGGCGGGACTCCCAATACACGGGCAGCGCGCTTTCCGCATAATCGCCGGGCAACAGGTAAATGCGATAGCCGTGGTTGGTGAGGGTCACGCCTTGGGGAATGCGCGCCCATGCTTCGGCCAGGGTACGCAGGGCCTGGTTGCTGGCCGTGCCCGAGGCGGCGTCGGACCCGGTGACCGGATTCACCCACAGGTTGCTGAGAACAGGCTGGCCGATGTCGTAGCGGGGCGGGTCGAAGGTCTGGGCCCACACCAGTCCGGGGGCGACCAGCGAAAGCAGGAGGCGGAGAAACCTGCGCATGAAGGAATCAGGATACCCGGCCCGCGGCCGGAGGTTTACTCGGGGGCGACGTCGGGCAGCAGGCGGCGGGCTTTGGCCGCGCTGGCGGCATCCTGGTCCTGGGCCAGCTTCACATACTTGCCAGCCGGTTCATCCGCGATGGGCGCGTTGTAGTGGCAGAACAGGGCCAGGGAAAGATTCAGGTCCGCCTGTTCCGCGGCGCTGCGGCCGGACTGCTCGATATAATGGCGGACCAGGCGCACCATAAAGCGCGGGCTGAGCTGGTCCCACGGTTGCAATCTGGTCACCCGGCCGGCCTGCGAAATACGCACGCCCAGCACATTGGCCCCCACCGCTTCCCAGCCCGCCTCCGCCCCCGTGCCGCGATAAGGTGATGCCCCCATTTCCTTGATCAACAACGCCTTCAAACTCTCCAGGCGATCCAGGTGCTCGCGCATCAGATCCACCTGCGCCCGGCCCTCCGGGGTCTGGAATTCATCCTTCAATTTGAGCAATAGCGGATTCAGCTTCCGGTAATCCTTGGTCGCCGCCGTGTACTGCGTATTGGTGCCCATGAACTCGGCGACGCGGGCGACCTCCTCCCGCACCACCACCTGCCGCTTCGCTTCCGCCTCGGCGGCTGCGGCCTCGGCGCGCTGCTGCTCCACCTTTTTAATCGCCGCCGACACGGTGGCCCATGCGCCTTTGGTAAACACCGGCGCGCCCGCCTGCGCTTTCTCCGCCCCGGCCCGCGCACCGTCCACATCACCCGAAGCAGCCAGCTCCACCAGCCGCTTCCGCTCCGCCTCCCAACCGTCCAGCTTGCCCCGCCAGACCTGTGCCGCCGGGCGCAAGGCAAAGGCCCAGGCGGGCAGACTGTTGGAACTGGTGAGGTAACGATCAAATTCCGCAGCCGCCCCCGTCAGGTCGCCCTGCTGCATATTCTTGAAACCCTGCAGGCCGGCCGACAGATCTCCATACCAGGCGGGCCAGTCCGCCGCTTCCCGGGCAAAGCGATCCGCCTTCATGTCGCCAATCAGCAACAAGGCCAGGTTCTGTGGCATATAGAGCACATGCCCGCGTTTTTGGGTGATGGGACTCGCGGCCGCCGCCCGCAAACCCTGGTCGGCTTGTTCCGCCTGCCCGGCCAGCCCATACGGCACCGCCTGCAACACCTGCAGCCACATCATGCGGGCACTGTTCCGCGGCACCTTGGCCGCCAGGGCCTGCAGCGCCTCTGCGGTCGGCAACGGTTTGTCCGCATCCATCGCACCCAGGGTCTGGGCCAGGGCGGCGTCCGCTTCCGGATTGAAAAATTGCACCTCGCCCGCCGCCGCCTCCGGCGCGACATTGGTGGCCTCGCCCCCGGGGGCGGCATTGGTGACCGCGGCCACCTGATTGGTGGACGCCCCGACCGGACGTGACTCCGTCTTCCCGGCCATGCGCAGCAGCACCACGATCAAAATCAGCATGATCAGCCCGGCCATTCCGCCCACGATCCAATGACCCCAGTCCCGCTTCTGGTGCTTTTTGGCCCGACCGGACGGACTGTTCGCCTCCTTGGCCGCGGTCAGCGCCGTCTTCATGTCGGCCAACAGGGATGCCGAGGTCGGATACCGCAGCACCGGATCGGACGCCATCATACGCTCGATGAGGGCCGCGGTCTGCGGCTGCAACGTGGGCACCAGATCTTGAATTTTAACCGGCGGCGCCTTGAGGCGGGCCACCACCACGTCGGTGGCGGTCTTCCCGTCGAAGGGCGGAAGGCCGGTCAGGGCGTGGTACATGGTCGCGCCCAGACTGTAGATGTCGGAACGGTGATCCGCCTTCCCGCCGCGCGCCCGCTCGGGCGAAATATAATAGGGGGTGCCCCAGATGCCGCCCTGTTCCTGCTGGCGGTTCACAAACTGGGCCAGACCGAAGTCCACCACTTTGGCCGTGCCGTTCTGGTCGAACAGGATGTTGGCGGGCTTGATGTCGCCATGGACCAGGTTGGCCCCATTGGCGGCCTTCAGCCCCTCCGCCACATCCAGCGCAATCTGGAGCAGGCGGACCTCCTCCACCTTCTTGCCGTCCTCCATCATCTGGTCCAGCCGCCCGCCGCCCACCAGCTCCATCACGATGTAGGGCTGCCCCTTTTCCTGGCCGCAGGAATAAATCTGCACGATATTCGGGTGATTGAGGGCCGCCGCCGCCCGGGCCTCGCGCAGGAAGCTCTCCACCAGCTCGCGATCTGCCCCCATCTCCTGCTTCATGACCTTGATGGCCACGAAACGGCCCAGGGCCTGGTCCACCGCGCGATAGACCGCGCCCATGCCGCCCGCCCCCATCTGCTCGGCCAGCAGGAAGGCGCCCAGCACGGCCGGCACCTTCTGCTCGGTGCCGCAATGGGGGCAGTTGATGACGGAGAAGGAATCCAGCTCGGAGACGTCAAGAATCTGGCCGCACTTGCCGCAGGCAATGCGATCCACCCGGTCCGCCAGAATTCCCATTGGATTTTGAGACATGGATAAAAGTCCGCTCGAGAGCTCCACTGTGCCAAGGAAAGGCCCCCAGCCAAAGCGCAAAATGTGGTCGGGCGCGACCCCTCGTCCCCGCGCCTTGTTTTCGGGACCCGGTCCGTGTATGACGTTCCGCGGTGAACCATGATTGATCCCGTCGCATTTTCCATTCTGGGCCGGCCCATCTACTGGTACGGCATCATGGTCGCCCTGGGCTTCCTGGGTGCGGTCTGGCACTGGAACCACCTGGCCCGCCGCCAGAACCTGCCCGAGGGGCTGGGCTCCGATCTGGGCCTGATCGTGATCGTGGGCGGCATCCTGGGCGCACGGGTGGCCTACATCCTCTCCAACCTGGATCACTACCTGGCCCACCCGCTGGAGATGCTGCGCATTGACCAGGGCGGCCTGATTTTCTACGGTGGCTTCATCCTGGCCACCCTGGCCGTCATCGTATTTGCCCGGGTGCGCGGCCTGCCCCTGCTGCGGGTGGGCGACTTCACGGTGTCCGCCCTGCCCCTGGGCCACGCCATGGGACGCATCGGCTGCTTCCTCAATGGCTGCTGCTACGGCGCCCCCACCGACGTTCCGTGGGCCACCTTTGTCGCCGACGCCCACCGCCATCCGGTCCAGCTCTACGAGGCTACCTTCAACTTCATCCTCTATGCCGTGCTGCACCTCCTGCTGCGCACCGCGCGCACCGGCCAGGTGGTGGCGGTCTATCTGATGAGCTACGGCACGTGGCGCTTCCTCATCGAATTCCTGCGCGGCGACGACCGCCTGCGCACGGGCGGGCTCGACGCCGCCCAACTGATCAGCCTCGGCCTCATCCTGATCGGCGCCGGACTGGCCCTGGGCCTGCGCCGCACCCCGCGCGCCGGCTGAGGTATCCCATGCCCGACCCGGATCCCAGTCAGGTGCTGCGTTTCCGCTACAGCAACAACATCGGCCGCCGGCTCGACCACTACCTGTCGGAAACCCGCGGCGACACCTCCCGCGCCCGCTGGCAAAACCTGATCCGCGACGGCGCCGTGCTGGTCAACGGCAAGCCCTCCAAGCCCAACCAGAACCTGCGCCCGGGCGACGAAATCGTGTGCACCATCCCCGCCCCCGTGGAGCTGACCGCCCAGCCCGAGGACATCCCGCTCCACATCCTGTACGAAGATGCCGATTTGCTGGTGCTCAACAAGCCGCCCGGCCTGGTCGTGCATCCCGCTCCCGGCCACGACTCCGGCACCCTGGTCAACGCCCTGCTCCATCACTGCCGCGACTTGGCCGGCATCGGCGGCGCCCTGCGACCCGGCATCGTGCACCGCCTCGACCGCGACACCAGCGGCTGCCTGGTGGTGGCCAAAAACGACGTCACCAGCCAGGCCCTGACCGAACAATTCCGCAACCGCGAAGTGAAGAAAACCTACCTCGCCCTGGTCTGGGGCACCCCGCGCCCGGCCGCCGGCACCATCCATACCCGCATCGGACGCCACCCCCTGCACCGCAAGAAAATGACCTCTCTGCCCCTGCACGGAAACATCGTCCGCGCCCGCTTCGACGACGACGACGACGAGGAGGAGCGCACCCCCTTCGGCCGCGAAGCCATCACCCATTTCCGGGTGGAAAAAAATCTGGGCCCGGTCAGCCTGCTGCGGGTGAACATCGAAACCGGACGCACCCACCAGATTCGCGTCCACCTCGCCCACCACCGCCATCCCGTAGTCGGCGACACCACCTACGGGCGGGCCCGCGCCACCGTACTGCCCGCGCCGGTGACCCGCCAGATGCTGCACGCAGCCGAACTCACCTTCACCCACCCGCGCACCGGCGAACGCACCACCCTGACCGCGCCGCTACCCGCGGATTTTCAAAACCTGCTCGACGCCCTGGCAGCTGCGGAGAATAAGTCGTGAGCACGGCCCGCGCCTGGATCAAAACCCTGGGTCTGCAGCCCCACCCCGAAGGTGGCTATTTTGCCGAGACCTACCGCGCCGCCGAACCCATCGCGGCCGCCCACCTGCCCCCGCGCTTCGGGGCGGCCCGCGCCCATTCCACGGCCATTTATTTTCTGCTCGAAGCGGGACAGTTCTCCGCCTTCCACCGCATCAAGTCCGACGAGGTCTGGCACTTTTACGACGGCGGCCCGCTGGACATTTTCGATCTGCAACCGGACGGCAAGCTACTCGTGCATCGCCTCGGCCGCGACCCCGCGCACGGCCAACGGCCCCAGGCCGTGGTGCCCGCCGGACACTGGTTTGCCTCCCGGCCCGCGGCGGGTACAGACTTCGCCCTGGTGGGATGTACGGTGGCCCCCGGCTTTGACTTCGCCGATTTTGAAATGGCCCGCGCCGACCGCCTGATCGCGGATCACCCGGCCCACGCCGACCTGCTGCGCAGCATGTGCCGCGACTAGCCCGTGGGGACGCCGCCCCGATTTGCTCCGTTGCTTTGCCCGCGGGTGGCGCGTAGCCTGTCCTTCCATGAAAGTCCTCGTCACCGGCTGCCATGGAACCATCGGGCGCGTACTGGCCCGCGAACTCACCGCCCACGGGCACGACGTCATCGCGTGGTCGCGCGATCAGGCCCCGCCGGATGACCCGGCCGCCCAGGCCCGCTTTATGACCGCGGTGGCGCCGAACGTGGTCTTCCACCTGGCCGTTCCCTCGCACAGCACCGGCCGCCCCCACGAGGGACGCCTGGTCAACGTGGACTGGACCGAGCAGCTGGCCCGCCTCACCGCAGAACGCGGGCTGCCCCTGATCTTCGCCAGCACGGTCATGGTCTTCACCGATGACGCGCGCGGGCCGTTCACCGCCGACTCCGTGCCCGACGCCAAATCCGGCTACGGCGGGGAGAAGCGGGAAGCCGAATTGCTGGTGCGCGCCGGCAACCCGCACGCCCGTATCGCCCGCCTGGGCTGGCAGATCGGCGATGCGGACGGCTCCAACAACATGGTGAACCATTTGGAAACGCAGATGAAGGACCACGGGGTCATCAAGGCCAGCCGGAAATGGAAACCTGCCTGCTCCTTCCTGGACGACACCGCGGCCGGCCTGGTGCGCCTGATGGACCTGCCGCCGGATCTGTATTTGTTCGACGCCAACCGCCACTGGTCCTTCTACGAAATCGCGGAAGCCTTGAACCATCAGCGGGGTGGGCGCTGGAACATTCAGGCGGACGACAGCTTCGTCTACGACCAGCGCATGGTGGACCCGCGGCCCGGGATCCCGTCCCTCTCCGCGCGCCTGCCCGGCCTGACCGGCTCGTGAGAAGGAATTTCTGATTTACGATTTCGGATTTCGGATGTTTGTGCGCATACCACGCTCTACCGCCGGGGCGGGAGCGTCCCACGCAGGGCACGCGGCGGGAGCTAGTTCCTGCTTCGCGTTCTTGGCGCACTTGGCGAGAGACCTCTTTTCTCGCAAAGCCGCAAAGCCCGCCAAGCTGGGTTTTGCTTAAACCCTAAACTCTTCCTCTGCGTCGCTGCGCCTCAGCGAGAAAAATCCGCTCTACCGCCGGGGCGGCAGCGCTCCACGCAGGGCGCGAGGCGCGCTGGGTGCGGGTTTGGCCCGAGGCGCGGCGGCGGCGCGCTGGGCCGCCATCTGCATGGCCAGGGGCGGGGCCTTGGCCTCGCGCTCACCCACCGAGGTGCCGCATACCGTGCAGCGGTAGTCGTAAAGCTCGGAACCCGGCAACACCAGCAGGAGGCGCTCGCGCACCGGGCGCGATACCTTGCATTTGGGACAGTAGAGTTCGGAGGCGCGGAAGTTTTCGAATTGCTGCATGGCGCCCAGCATAAATGACGCATGGCGAATCGCAACCGACTACTTTATGGTCGGGACCGAAAACCAGTCCATGAACCCGATCCTGTCCATCATCTTGCCCGTCTACAACGGGGCCGCTTATTTGCCCGCGGCCCTCGACAGCCTGATCCGGCAAACCGGCCTGGACCAGATCGAGATCATCGCCCTCGACGACGGCTCAACCGACGGCTCGCTGGATATCCTGCATCAGTACGCGCCGCGCCTGCCCCTGATCGTCGCACCCATCGCCCGCACTGGCAACTGGGTGGCCAACACCAATCGCGGCCTGGCCCTGGCCCGCGGACGTCACGCCTGCTTCCTGCACCAGGACGATCTCTGGCTGGAGGGACGTCTGGCCTGGATCCTCGACACCCTGCGCCGCGAACCCGACTGCCCGGTGTTGTTCAGCTCCGCGCAGTATCTCACACCCGACCATCAACACGCCGGACGCTGGACCGCGCCCTTCCGCGGTCGGCAGGAGCGCAAGCTGTCCGCGGCGGACTGGTTCTGTCCCCTGCTGGTACAGAACTATCTGGCCATCCCCGCCCCCGTGTTTCGCCGCGATCTGATTGCCGGCCCGCAGCCCCTGGATGAGAGCCTGCCCTACGCGGCCGACTGGAAATTCTGGCTCACCCTGGCCAGCCATCATCCTGCCCTCTACCGCCCCCAACCCACGGTGGGTTTCCGGGTTCACCCCGAATCGCAAACGGTCAGCCTGACCAGCGACCCCGAGGCCTATCGCCGGCAACTGGAGTCCGTCTACCTCGCCTTCGCCCCCCTGGCCCCGGACACCCCGCAGGGGCGGCGCTGGCAGGCCGCGGGCGAACTGGGCCTGGTCGCCAACGCCATGATGGCCGCAACGTTTCACCGGCGGCCTCGGCCCTGGAGGCTGTTCCTCCACGCTCTGAGCCGGGCCGGACTTCGTGGGGGCTGGCTCTATTTGCACGCCAGCAGGCTGATCCAGCGCCTGGGCGCCCGCCTCTTTATTCTGCTGCGTGGCCAACCCGGCAATACCCCCTAACCCCCCTATTTTCCGCGTGCTTTGACCCTTGTCTTGGTGTAGTTTCCTCGGCCTTTCAACAGAAGGACGAAACAGACATGGCAAAAATCAACTTCGGCGGCGTGACGGAAAACGTGGTGACCCGCGGGGAATTCTCCCTCGCCAAGGCCCGCAAGGCGCTCAAGGGCGAGACCATCGCGGTGCTCGGCTACGGCGTACAGGCTCCGGCGCAGGCCCTTAATCTCAAGGACAACGGCTTCAACGTCATCATCGGCGCCCGCGACTGGTCGCGCGCCAGGAAGGACGGCTGGGTGCCGGGCCAGGACCTGTTCTCCCTCGAAGAGGCGGCCGACCAGGGCACCATCCTGCTCTATCTCGTGTCTGACGCGGGCCAGCGCGCCCTGTGGCCGACCATCAAGAAGTTCCTGACCCCGGGCAAGGCCCTGGCCTTCTCGCACGGCTTCTCCGTGGTGTTCAAAGACCAGACCAAGGTCATCCCGCCCGCGGGCATTGACGTGATCCTGGTGGCCCCCAAGGGCTCCGGGTTGAACGTGCGCCGCAACTTCCTGGCTGGCGCGGGCATCAACTCCAGCTACGCCATCTTCCAGGACGCCACTGGCCGCGCCACCGAGCGCACCCTGGCTCTGGGCATCGGCATCGGGTCCGGCTATCTGTTCCCCACCACCTTCCAGAAGGAAGTGGTGAGCGATCTGACCGGCGAGCGCGGCGTGCTCATGGGCGCCCTGGCCGGAATCATGGAAGCCCAGTACGAAGTGCTGCGCAAGGGCGGTCACTCCCCCAGCGAGGCCTTCAACGAGACGGTGGAAGAGCTCACCCAGAGCCTGATCCGCCTGGTGGACGAGAAGGGCATGGACTGGATGTACGGCAACTGCTCCACCACCGCCCAGCGCGGTGCGTTGGACTGGAAGCCCAAATTCAAGAAGGCCACCCTGCCCGTGTTCAAGGCCCTCTACAAGTCGGTGAAGACCGGCAAGGAAACGGCCCGCGTGCTGCGCGTGTGCAGCGGCGCCAACTACAAGGAATTGCTGGCCAAGGAACTCAACGAAATCGGCCAGTCCGAAATGTGGCAGGCCGGCGCCGCCGTGCGCTCCCTGCGTCCCAAGACCGCCAAAGCCCCCGCGAGCACCGCCAAGGGCACCGGCGGCCGCACCATGGGCTGAGCAAAAAAGTCATCTAGAGCAAAACGGGGCGTCCACTGGACGCCCCGTTTTCTTTGTCACGAGATGATGGAAGACCCAGCCCTGTAGCGACGGCATTTCATGCCGTCGGATGGTTGGGCGCTTAGAGAATGCCGGCGATCTGGCCCAAATCATCACCTTTTGGCATTATGAACAGATACTTAGGCCCGGCCCTTTTCGCCCACACTTCGCCGACGGCGCGCTTTTCTTCCGCATCAACAGTATCGAAAAGGTGTTTGCCCTTGTACTCGACAACCAAGATTCGATCGTCCGTCAAACGACAGACAAAATCCGGATAGAAATAGTCAGACGAGGTCTGCAGCCGGAAAGAGGAGGTTTTCCGGGCGAGATTGCGGACCCAATATCGAACCTGGGGCATATCATCCAGAAATTGGGCGCACCGGAATTCTTCGGTGTATTCGTTATGAGCCTTCCGCTCCCTCAACTCACCGGGCCGCGGGCCATAATAGTGTTTTTTGAAAACAAAACTGCCGTCATAAACCCAACTGGGCTCGTAAAGGGTTTTGCTGAAATCCAGGCCGCAATCAGCGGAAACGGCGAGCCCACCTTCCGGCAACAACCACTGCTGAAAGGCCACCTTATGCTCACGTTCCCGGTGCCGGTTAATTGATTCTTCGATTTCATCGCGCAGCCGGAAACGATCCAGTGCTATTTGGGACACATCCGATTGGTTGTATTGTGCCATCAAGCCGCGGATGGCCTTCCGCAAATACTCGGCCGATTCTCCGGGCGGGATATCCTGATGCTCAATCTTGCTATCCAGCCATGCCACCAATTCTTCGAGCGTCCAATCTTCTGGACGAGCAAACGAGAACACCTGCTGCTGCAACTGCCCAACAAAGTTGTCCGCGTCTTTCTCCTGAACAACTTGATCGGCCACCTTTCCATCTTTGCCAACATCCAACGAACCTGCGCGCAAACCGGGCCTTTTCAAGGGGTTATAGGAACTTGGCAAAACAGCATCACAGGCGCTCAACCTCCAAGGCCACTCAATCAAATGAGTCTTCTCAAACTCAAAGAACCGCCCCTGCTCGGATACCGCCAAATAGGGCACAAAAAATGCGAGTTGTCGTTCGTAAGGCGTGGCCTCGCGCGGCTTGCCCGATCCGCCGAATGTACGCTCCGCCTCCCGCACCCGCTCTACGGCTGCGGTAATCCTGGCCTGAGCGTCAGCGCCCTTGATACAGGCCTTCAACTTCTCTTCCTCATCCGAGGACAAGGGGGCAAACACCGTTACGCGCCCAGCCTCAACATCAACGCTCACCTTGCCAGCCAGCTCACCCGAATAAGCGCGGATGGCTTCCGCGTGGATAGACTCAGCCGGGAAGACAACGGACTGTGGCTGTGAGCCCAGGGGCAGACTTGGCTGACCGGCAGGAAGAACAACCCGTTCCGCCTCAGCGGTGGTGAAACCATTCCCCACCAGGGCGTTCTTCAGTTCCGCCAGCACTTCTTCCAGGCGATTACCTTCAGCGAGCGCCAGCACATAAGCACAATTCAAGACACTGCTGCGCTTCCAACTAGCCCTGGGCAATCGCAGAATTCGACCAACAATCTGCTCGATGGCAGTCGCGGAGTGAGTTTCCCGCAGGCTGCACAGAATGTACGCAAACGGACAGTCCCACCCCTCTCGCAGTTTCTCCACCGTAATGATGAAGCGGACGGGACACGCCGGATCGGTGATGGAGGTGACGTCTTTGAGGTCGTCCAGTTTCCCGGTTGAGATTTTGATCTCATCCTTGGCCAAGCCGAATTCATTAACCAGCTTCTCGCGCAACGGTTCGCAGGCATCCACCCGCTCCGCCTGAATCAAAAGAATGGGCCGAATATACTCCGTTGTTGCCTGGGCTTCCTGTTGGGCGAGCCCCTCCAGGTTTTTGCGCAAAGCGATGGCCTCGGCCAGCAGTTGCTCGCGCTGGCTGGGCGGCCGGGTCAGCACCTGCAGGGGCAGCTTGACCATTTGTTCTGCCTTTAATTCCGCCGCCGAAACGCGATGCAATACATTGGACGGATTCTGCCGGGTGTCAGGCGTGGCCGTGAACTCGATGACACAGGATGGCTTCACGGACGCAAGGGTCGTGAAAGAAAGCTCGGTTCGTGCGTTGTGCGCCTCATCCACGATCACCATGGGGCGGCGATAGCGCAGGACGTTCATCAAGGAGGGGGCCGGGCGCTGGTCAGGGCCAAGTTCCATATCCCCGAAGCGGGCGACTGGTATGGCCTCCACATGCTCCTTCATGTACCCGTTGCCGGGATCATAGACCTTGCGGCCCTCAGGATCGCTGGTGCGGAAACACTGGATGGTAGAGACAATCACCACCGTCTGCCCATCCACGGTCGCCCGGGTCATGCGCAGCGCCTCGTCTATGGTCAAAACCTCAACCGGGCCGCCGCATGCCTGCTCCAGTGCGCGTCGGTAAGGATGACGCGGATCCCGCAAGGCGGCAGCCGTTTGATCCAGAATGATATTGCTGGGAACCAGCCAGAGTGCGACGCCACGCGGAACTTGAAGGTATCGATTAAGAGCAATGCCCACGGTATAGGCGGCCAACAAGGTCTTTCCACCCCCGGTGGGCACCCGCACACAGACATACGGCATTTTGGAGAAAGCCGGGTCGGTGAGTTGGCGATATTCCTGGGCCACGCCATATACCTTGGCTGTAACCGCGCTATAGGCCGAAGTGGGCTCCTGCGTCCGAGCGCATCCGCTTAAGAATTCGCGCAACGAATCCAGCACCCGGTGTTGGTACTCCTTGAGCTGGATCATGATACTTTCACCTCGTAGGGGGTCTGGCGGAAGGTGATCCGCTCCGCGCGCAGACGCTCAGCGCCCAGGAGACAGCCCGCCCCGTAAATCACTTTGGGACCGTCGTGCGGTGGTAATTTGGATAGAATGGCGCGGGTCAGAATATTTCCGCTGTTCGGCGCCCGGTCATCCAGAACCCCGTTAAAGAGCAGGTAAATGGCGGTGCCTCGGAATATTCCGATTTGTGGGTCTTTGGTGACCCGCTCCCGCGGCAGTGGCTCGCCCGTTTCCGTGAAGTACACATGCCGAGCAAGGTCGGCAAATCGAACCGATTCCCGGATATGACCGCGCTCATCAAACAATGGCTCGCCCAATTCACAGAACCGAAAACCACCCCCCAAGCCCGCCACGGCCTCGCTCTTGGCATTCGTGTAACCCTGCGACACCCGCTTCACCCGCTCGGCCGTGATGTCGCGAGCGATGGTGGGCTCCATTTCGACAAGGAGGAACCGGCGGTTTCCTCCGTCCTGTTTGTTGAGCTGTAGAACCGCATGGCCCGTCGTGCCAGAGCCCGCAAAGGAGTCTAGGATGAGATCAGTAGGGCCGGTGGACAGGCGGATAATGCGGGACACCAGTCGCGAAGGCTTGGGCGTGCTAAATACCTCACCCGCTTGAGGTAGTATATCTAGCAATTCTTTCTTTGCATCTTGGGTATGACCGGCGTCTTCGTAGGTCCAAATAGTCATCGGCACCACGCCCTGTTTTACTTCACTTAAGAAGATTTTCGGTGCCGGTATGTTGTTCCCATCTTTACCCCACCAGATTCTCCCATCCCGGTCCATCTCTTCGAACTTCGCCTTGGATACTCTCCAATATGAACCCTTGGGTGGTCCAGACACCACACGCCCAGATGGACATGTGATGCTGTAGATCCCAAGACTATAGGGGTTCCTTGCAGCCAGATTGTTTGGTCGCCACAAGCCACGAGGGTCGTTGTCAGGGTTTTTATAAGCCTTATCCTGTTTCTCTGAACGCGGTATTAAGTTTCTCTGCCAACGAGTCTTATTTTTCGCATATAGGACAATGTAGTCGTGATTCTCTGACAGGTGTTTGGCGGAAGCCTTTGGAGCGTAATTCTTCTCCCAAATAATTGTTGTAACGAAATTCAGTTCGCCAAAAATCTCATCCATCACATACCGGAGAGCTGAAACTTCATTGTCATCAAGACTCACAAAGATTGCGCCATCTTCAGCTAAGAACTGCCTCAGAAGCGCCAGCCGCGGATACATCATGCAAAGCCACTTGTCGTGACGGGAGAGGTCTTCGGCCTCTTTCCCCACGGCCTTACCGAGCCACTGGTTGATCTGCGGGCTGTTGACGTTGTCGTTGTAGACCCAGCCCTCGTTGCCGGTGTTATAAGGCGGGTCGATGTAGATGCATTTGACCTGGCCGGCGTAGTACGGGAGGAGGGCTTTGAGGGCGAGCAGGTTGTCGCCCTGGACGATCAGGTTACCGGAACCGGGGTCGCCCACGGACAAATCGGGCACATCCTTGAGCAGTCGGAAGGGAACGGTGTGGTGGTGATTCACCACCGCTTGCTTCCCGATCCAGTCCAGTGTTGGCATACGCTGTTCCTAGCGGGTGGAGAACCGAAAATCAACGCGCAAAGGCCCGCCTTCCGAAGAAGGCGGGCCCGGCGTTAGCCATTAGCCCCGCGGAGGACACGGATCATTGCCGTACGTATTGCGCTCGCGGATCGCACCATCACGGCCGTGGATAAAGAGCTCCACGCCATCGCGACGGGCGGCCTCACGAGCATGCCGTTCGGCCTGGCCCTGGGTGCGCGAAACTTCCGATACACGATCGGAGCCAGCACGACGCCAAGCCCAGTCCCCGTCATGCGGGACCACATGAATGTTTGATTTTGGCATAGCCAATCTCCTCATTCGGTTCTTACCCCGACAGCGCGACACGCGCTTGACTCCGAACGGGCTATTGGCGACGTTAGTGCTGCATTACATGCGCCTCCCGGTCATTGTCCCTCCCAAAGGGGCGTTTTCAGGAGGCCAGAAGCGGTGCTGGTTTGCGCCAGTGCCGTTTCTTTTGTCAGCTTAGGTTGACATACGCATATGTCAATGTGTATTTTGTAAACCATGAACAAGGAGCTGGCAGGGGTGTTCGGGCGGCGCCTCCAGCAGGCGCGCACCATGCGGGAGCTTTCGCTGCGGGGCTTGTCGGAAGCGCTCAAGGGCGTGGTTTCTCACAATGCATTGGCAAAATACGAAGGGGGCTTGATGATGCCCGGAAGCAAGGTGCTCATCGCCTTGGCGGAGGTCCTTGGGCAGCCCATGGACTTTTTCTTTCGCCCTTTTCAGGTCGAACTGAAAGAGGTTCGCTTCCGCCGCAAGTCGCGTTTGGGGGCGAAACGTCGCCAAGCCATCCAGGAACAAGCCGCCGACTTCTTTGAGCGTTATCACGAGATCGAGCAGATCACCGGCGAGGTGCGCCGCTTTGAGCCCGTCCTCAAGAAGCATACCGTACGAACCCCCGAAGATACGGAAGCACTGGCCGACCTCCTTCGCCAGGAGTGGAGCTTGGGTACGGATGCCTTGCCCAATGTGCAGGAGTTGCTGGAAGACAAAGGGATCAAGGTGTTCGAGTTGGACACTGATGATACGGATTTTGATGGGCTCTCCGCGGAAACCGATGCGGGCGACGTTGTCGTACTGGCTTCGCATCTTCGCAACAACCAGTTGCGGAAGCGTATGACGGAAGTCCACGAATTGGCTCATATTGCGCTTCCCATTGCTTCGGGGTTGGAGGAATCACAGGAAGAGGCCATCGTGCGTCGCTTCGCCGGCGCATTTCTGATGCCTGCCACCAGTTTTAGGGAGGCGTTCGGTCCTCATCGCACCTCACTTTCCCTGGGAGAATTGATTAACCTGAAGGCGCAGTTCGGCGCATCCATCATGGCCATCATGAAGAGGGCGCAGCAATTGAAGCTGATCAGCGATGCCGACTTTCAGGGCTTTTCCATCTATGCCTCTAAAAAGGGCTGGCGCTCGGGCAAAGAAGAGGATGGCCAGGATGCCTGGAAAGGCGTGGAACAAAACTTCCGGTTTGAACGGTTGGTTATGCGCGCGGTGGCCGAGGATAAAATCAGCGCAGCCAAGGGCGCAGCCCTATTGAATAAATCCCTGGATGAGCTTCGCGCTCTTCTCCAGGAGGTCGTGGCGTGAGGTACCGTGAAAATCGCCGTTCAAGACGCCAACATTTTGATGGACTTAGCGAACGGCGACCTACTGGAAGCTTGGTTTTCGCTTGGCATTGAGACGCACACGACCGACCTCGTCCTAGCTGAAATTACCCGCCCCGCTCAGGAGAAGGCGGTCGCGTTATGCGTGCAGAAAAAGCAGTTATTGGTCCGGTCATTCGATGGCGTTGCGCTGGCGGAAGTCATTATTTTCGGCCAATCGCACGGTATTTCACCATCCGATGCATCCGCATTGCGCCTGGCGATGGAGTTGAACGCAACATTGTTAACCGGAGATGGCCGTCTCAGGAAAGTTGCCGAGTCCAAGGTCCTGCTTGCTGGCTTTCTCAAAATTCTCGATCTCCTGGCTGATCGCAACCGCCTCCCGCCCAAACTATTGGCCACTGGATTGCGCAAAGCCCTGGCCATGGGTTGCTTTCTGCCGGCAGATGAGTGTGAAAAGCGGCTAAAGCTTTGGGACCCTTAGCCCAAGGCGAGCAGGCGCCGCAGGAGGCTGCTCACCGGTGCATGGCGGGCCACAGGAAGGCCAGGTAGGCAGCGCTAAGGGCGGCGAGGGCCAGGCCTCCGGTGATGTAGAGCCAGCGCGGTATGACGGCGGCACCAAAGAGGTCGCGCCAGATATCGTTGCGCAGGCCGCGCCAGACCAGCCAGAGCCCGGCGCACAGGGCAATGAGTCCAACCTCGAAACCCTCGAATAGACGCCGGTTCAAGGGGCGTTGGTCCCGATGTAGTCCGGCTCCGGTAACGGCGGCAGGCCACGGCGGATGACTTCCAGTTGGTACTCCTCCAGAATCTTTTGCATGGCCGCGTCGGGCTGATTCGTCGCAGCCGCGTTACCACGCCTGATGACGTACGACGGGCGCATCACCACGGGGCGGGCGGGATCAAGCGAGATCACAACCCCGGTGGGGCTGTGCGTAAACACGATGCCGTTGGATGCACAGTAGGTTTCGATGAGCGCGATGGTTTGCACCTCATCCAATCGGTTGGATGTGGCCAGCGTGATGGTGGGGTATGCGGCGGGCTCAATGGTCACCGGGGTGCCCGTGAAATCTTGATAGAATTCCGCCACCTGAGACAGGGGCGCTTCGCGGAAATTCAGGATGGTCAGCCGTTGCGCCAACGCGGTGCCGCACACGGCAACCATCAGCACCATCGATCCCACATGTTTTTTCACGGTGTGACCCCCGCCCGTTTCATTTAGCCCGTCCAAGGCTGGAACATAGCAGGAAATTCCATAGCTACAAAATACACAAAGCTTTGTGGCTTTTGTGCCTTATGTGGCCAACCCCTGCGCAGGGCCCGTTTTCAGTGTAAGCTATGCGTGTGTGGAGCGAAGATTCAGCAAAAGGAACCCTTACCATGCCCAACCTCGAAGGTAAAAAAGCGCCCGACTTCAGCCTGCCCGGTACGGACGGGAAAACCCATTCGCTAAAGGACTACAAAGGAAAAACCGTAGTCCTCTATTTCTATCCCAAGGATGACACCCCGGGCTGCACCAAGGAAGCCTGCGGGTTTCGCGACTCCTTCGCCGCGGTAAGCAAAAAGGCCGTGGTGCTGGGGGTCAGCCGCGACTCCCTCGCCTCCCACGACAAATTCATCACCAAATACCAACTGCCGTTCGTGCTGCTTTCCGATGAGGACACCTCGATGATGAAGAGCTACGGCGCTTTCGGCGAAAAATTGATGTACGGCAAGCCGGTCATGGGCACCATCCGCTCCACCCTGGTCATCGGGCCCGACGGCAAGGTGCTGAAACACTGGTCGCCCGTGAAGGGCGCCGAGGAGCATCCGGCAGAAGTACTTGCCTTTTTGCAGGGCAAATCGGCATAAAGTTCCCACCATGTCCGAGGTTCAGGCTCCACTCACACGCCCCCGCACCGTGCGCGATGCGCTGCGCGGTTATTTATTCGGGGACGAGGACAACATCACGCTGATCGACAGCACCCCGCTGGTCTTCATGCATGTGATGGCGCTGGGCGTATTCTTTACGGGCTTCAGTTGGACCGCGCTGGGTCTGTGCGCACTCACCTACGCGGTGCGCGTATTCGCACTGACCGGCGGCTACCACCGCTACTTCTCCCATAACTCCTTCAAAACCAGTCGTGTCTTCGCCTTCATACTGGCCTTCCTGGGCGGAACCTCGGCCCAGTTGGGCGCGTTGTGGTGGGCAGCGCATCACCGCCATCACCACCTGCATTCCGACACCGAAAAGGACATTCATTCCCCTCACGTGCAGGGCCTGTTCTGGTCGCATCTGGGCTGGCTGCTGTGCCGCAAGTACGCCAAGACGGAACTGGACCGCATCCGCGATTTCGCCAAGTACCCGGAACTGCGTTTCCTGGACCGGTTCCATGCCGTCCCGCCCATCCTGCTGGGCGTAGGCCTCTACTTCCTTGGCCAGTGGCTGGCCACGGCGCACCCCGGACTGGGCACCAACGGCTGGCAACTGGTGTTCTGGGGCTTCTTCCTCAGCACCGTGCTGGTCTATCACGCCACGTTCTGCATCAACTCACTGACCCACATGATCGGCAACCGCCGCTTCGCAACCAACGACCACAGCCGCAACAGCCTGGCCCTGGCCCTGATCACGTTCGGTGAGGGCTGGCATAACAACCATCACCGTTATCCGGTGGCCACCCGGCAGGGCATGTACTGGTGGGAAATCGATATCACCTACTACATCCTGAAGGCGCTGTCCTGGGTGGGCATCGTGTGGGATCTGCGCGGGCACCCGGCCAAGCTGTACGAAGAGGCGGCCCAAGGCGCTACGTTACCTGGTTAGGCGAAGTTGCAGGTTGCAGGTTTCAAGTTACACGTTTACCACAACCACGGCACCAAGCGTCGCGTTCGCGCGGCATACGCTGGATAATCCGGGAAGTGCTGAACCAGCAGACGCTCTTCGTAGCGCAGCTTCACGACCAGAACGACGAGTAAACCGAGAGCCATCAGTCCGCGCGGCCAAGTGGCGCACCCGGCCAGCCAGCCCGCCACCACCAGCAGCGTGGCGGAATACATGGGATGCCGGACCCAGCGATAAGGTCCACCGGTGAGCAGGCGGGCGCCCGCGGCCGGTTCAGGGGTGGCCCGCAGATGGCGCCACCGCATGGTGATCAACGCCCACAGCCCCAGCGCCACCCCCGCCGCCACCAGTCCGCGCGCCAACGGGTTGGCCGGCCACCAGGGACCGGTCGCGAGCAGGCCCGCGAGCAGGATAAGCTGGGCCCCGACCAGCAGAAGGGAGCGGTCGGAAGGGCGACGAGTGATGCTTTCTTTTTGCGCCTGCATGGTGGGGCATGACATATTGACCGCATGGCCGCCCTGCGCAACGAATTTTCCTGGTCACATTCCCGCGATGAGTCGTTTCGCGCCTGCCCGCGCCAGTATTTCTATCACTACTACGGCGCGTGGGGCGGCTGGGAAACCAAGGCCGATCCCAAGGCGCGCACCCTGTACATCCTGCGCCAACTGCAGACCCGCCAGCAGTGGCTCGGGCTCACCGTCCATAATTGCGTGCGCTGGATTCTCACCACCCTCTATCGCACCGGCCAGCTCCCGCCGGAAGAACAGGTGCTCCATCAACTGAGCCGCCGCCTGCAAAAAGACTTCGAGGCCTCCGGGGAAGGCCTGTATTGGGAGAACCCGCGCGAACACACGGCGCTCATGGAACACGAGTACGACGACCTCGAGGTGGCGGACGAGGTGTGGCAGGCGGTGTTCGAAAAAGCCCTGCGCTGCGTCAGCACATTTATCAACGGCCATGTCCTGCTGGATATCGGCAAGGTGCCGGCCGAGCAATGGCTGGACCTGGAGGAGCGGGCGGCCTTCCGGCTGGACGACACCAAGGTATGGGTGCAACTGGACTTCGCCCACCGCGACGAAAACGGGGTGCGCATCTTCGACTGGAAAACCGGCAAGGCGGAGACCGAGCCCACCCGCCGCCAGTTGGCTCTGTATGCGCTCTATGCCCAGCAGCGCTGGCAGGTGGCCCCGGAACACATCACCCTGGTGGAATTCAACTTAAGCAATGGCGATGTCTACGAACGCCAGATCACGGGCGACGACCTGACCGCGGTGAATGCCTACGTGAACGAATCCGTTTCCGCCATGAAGGGCCTGCTGGCCGACCCGGAAAACAACGTGGCCCGGGAAGAGCAGTACCCCTGCACGGAAAACGAAAAAATCTGCCTGCGCTGTCCCTTCCGCCGCGTGTGCCCCAAGTGGAACACGCCCACCGGCGAACCGACCGAACTGTAGCCGCGGACCTATTTCATTCCGGGCAACTTGAAGCCGCCCGGCAGCGCGGGCATGGACAGCTTCTTGTAACCCGCCGGCAACTGGAAGAGGGAGTCGGGCTGGGGGCCGGGCTTCACATTCTTCCACTCGATTTTGACCGACCGGTCACCCGTCACCATCAGCACCGGGAAGCCGGTCTTCAGCTGGGTATATAAAAACATTTCCTGCTCGGTGCCTTTGAGGCGGAACTTGTCGCATTCCTGCCCGTTGATTTTTTCCGTGCCCAGGTGCTCGCGGTTGCTGTCGTCACCCGTCCACGCCTTGCGCGAAACGTCCTCGTCGCTGGCCACGCTTTTTTCCAGGTACATGTTGCCCGGCATGAGCATCCAGATGACCTGCTTCTCGCCGTTCACGATGCTGGCCATATTGCCCGCACCTTCCATGATCATCTCCGTGCGCAGGTTGGTGCCGTCCACGTACAACCGGCTGTTCATCTGCCGGCCGCCCACGGTCATGACCTGATCCGCGCTGAACTGCTTCAACGGTTCCGCCGCCTGAACAACACCGGTCATCAACCCGATCAACAACAGGACTGCACAACGCATGGTCATTCTCCTTGGTAGGTCATCTTTTCTCGCAAAGACGCAAAGCTCGCGAAGGTTGAACCGGATATTCTTGGCGTCCTTGGCGGCTTGGCGAGAAAATAGCTGCGCTATTTACCCCGGCCCGACAACGCGCGCCGCGCCTCGCGATCCGCGTCCTTCTTGCGCAGGGTCTCCCGCTTGTCCACCACCTGTTTGCCCTTGCCCAGCCCAAGCTCCACCTTCACCAGCCCGTGGGCCAGGTAAACCTTCAGCGGCAGCAGGGTGTTGCCCTTGACCGCGGTCAACCCGATGAGCTTGGCAATTTCCGATCGGTGCAGCAAGAGGCGCTTGGGCCGGTCGGGATCCTGATCGGTCAGGCGGCTATGGGAGTAGGGCTGGACGTGCAGGCCGTACAGCATGACCTGCTGGCCCTCCACCGTGGCATAGCCTTCGTTGATGCTGAAGTGGCCGGCCCGGATGGATTTGACCTCGGCCCCGCGCAGTTCAATGCCGGCCTCCACCCGCTCCAGGATGAAATAGTCGTGCCCGGCCTTGCGGTTGGTGGCCAGAATCTTGATGCCGGATCCGCCGTCGGGCTCTGTCCGGGATTTGGCCATGATGAAACTCCGCCCGCCGTCGCGGCGAACCGGGTTACAAACTGATCAGGCTGTCCGCCGCGCTAGGGCGGGGCGGCGCGGAGAAATCAATTTCCGCCGTCAGCTTGCCCTCGGCGATTTCCTTGAGGGCCAGATCCATGGGCGGCATGTTCGGGCTGTCCGGCTTGACCAGCGGGCGCTGGCCACCGATCAACTGACGCACGCGGCGCGAGACCATGTTGATCAACAACGGCACGTTGTTTACGCGGTCTTTGGCGGCGGCGAGATAGCTGACGTTCATATGGAGGACTCCCTTTTTCCCTGGAAATAAGCGGGGCAAGGTAGCAAAGCCCCTCCCCTCATGTCAAACAAAGCGGACAACAAAGCAAACCCGTTCCCTGGCCCATCAGGTAGGGACGGCACTCCGCTGCCGTCCTCACACACTATCGGACCGCGACGAAGCGCGATCCCTACCCGGTCAAACAAAGCGGGCGGCCCAGGGGGGCCGCCCGCCCGTTCAGTCGTTATTCAGCCGACTTAGTAGTCCATTCCGCCGCCCGGGGGCATGGCCGGAGCTGCTTCCTTCTTCTCAGGAAGCTCCGTGATCATGCACTCGGTGGTGAGGAGCAGACCGGCGATGCTGGAGGCGTTCTGCAACGCCGAGCGGGTCACCTTGGTCGGGTCAATGATGCCGGCCTTGATCATGTCCACGTATTCACCCGTGGCCACGTTGTAACCGTTGGCACCCTTGCTCTTCTTCACTTCCTCGATGACCACCGCCCCTTCCAGGCCGGCATTGTCCACGAGCTGACGCAGCGGAGCCACGCAAGACTTGCGGATGATGTCGGCGCCAATCGCCTCGTCGCCCACCAGCTTCAGGTCGTCCAAAGCCACCATGGCGCGGATCAGGGCCACGCCGCCACCGGCGACGATACCCTCTTCGACGGCGGCACGGGTCGCGTGCAACGCGTCTTCCACGCGGGCTTTCTTCTCCTTCATCTCGGTCTCGGTGGCGGCACCGACGTTGATGACGGCCACGCCGCCGGCCAGCTTGGCCAGGCGCTCTTGCAGCTTCTCGCGGTCGTAGTCGGAGGTGGTCTCTTCAATCTGGCGGCGGATCTGGCTGATCCGGGCCTGGATGTCGGCGGACTTGCCCGCACCTTCCACGATGGTGGTGTTGTCCTTGTCGATGGTGACGTGCTTGGCGCGCCCGAGGTCGGTCAACTGGATGCTCTCCAGCTTGATGCCGAGGTCTTCGGAGATGAACTTGCCGCCGGTCAGGATGGCGATGTCTTCCATCATGGCCTTGCGGCGGTCACCGAAGCCGGGGGCCTTCACGGCCGCGATCTGCAGGGTGCCACGCAGCTTGTTCACCACCAGGGTGGCCAGGGCTTCGCCCTCGACGTCCTCGGCGATGATCAGCAAGGGGCGGCCGGTCTTGGCCACGCCCTGCAACAGCGGGAGCAGGTCCTGCAGGCTGGAAATCTTCTTCTCGAAGATCAACAGGTATGCGTCGTCCAGGATGGTCTCCATGGTGTCCGCGTTGGTCACGAAGTACGGGGAGAGGTAGCCCTTGTCGAACTGCATACCCTCGACCACGTCCAGGGTGGTCTCGATGCTCTTGGCTTCCTCGACCGTGATGGTGCCGTCCTTGCCGACCTTGTCCATGGCGTCCGCGATGATGTCGCCGATGGCGCTTTCGCCGTTGGCGCTGATCGTGGCCACCTGGGCGATCTCGGCGCGGTCCTTCACCTTCTTGCTCTGCTTCTGCAGGGCCACAGTGATGGTCTCCACGGCCTTATCGATGCCGCGCTTCAGGCTCATCGGGTTCGCACCGGCCGTGACATTCTTCAGGCCTTCGCGGTAGATGGCTTCGGCCAATACGGTGGCGGTGGTGGTGCCGTCACCAGCGATGTCGCTGGTCTTGCTGGCCACTTCGCGCACCATCTGGGCGCCCATGTTTTCGAACGGGTCGGGAAGCTCCACTTCCTTGGCCACGGTCACGCCGTCCTTGGTGATGGTCGGGGAACCAAACTTCTTGTCGAGCACCACGTTGCGCCCGCGAGGGCCCAGCGTCGCCTTCACCGCGCGGCTCAATTTCTCCACACCGATCAGGATGGACTGACGCGCTTCCTGATCATAACGCAATTGCTTAGCTGCCATGTTCTATACTCCTTGTTGAATTTGAAACGTTCGGCCGGAATTAGCTCTCCAGAATGCCGAGGATGTCTTCCTCGCGCACGATCTGGTATTCCTTGCCGTCCACCTTGACCTCGGTGCCGCCGTATTTCGGCATCAGCACGCGGTCACCTTTTTTGACGTTGAAGGGAATCTTGTTGCCCTTGTCGTCCAGCTTGCCCGTACCCACGGCAATGACTTTGCCTTCCTGGGGCTTCTCTTTGGCCGTGTCGGGGATAATAATCCCGCCCTTGTTCACTTCCCCTTCTTTCAGGGGTTCGACCAGGACGCGATCACCCAGCGGTTGGATCTTCATCGTTACTTCTTCTCCGTTGTTCTGTTCTCACTCACTCTACGTCTACACGCCACCCGGCACTCGCCGGAGCGCTTAGTAAATTGCCTTACTTCTTTTTCTTCTTCTCGTCGTCCACCATGGTGAAGTCGGCATCAATCACGTCGCCTTCCGCCTTCTTCTCCTCGCCGCCTTCCGAGGGCGGCGGCGCGCCTGCGCCGGGGGCTCCCGCCTGGGCGCCGGACTGCTTGGCCTTGGCGTACATGTCGGCGGAAACCGCCTGCATGGCCGAGTTCAATTCGTCCAGGCCCTTCTTCATGCGCTCGGTGTCGTTGGCCTTCACCGCTTCCTTCAATTCGCTGATGCAGGATTCGACCTTCGCCTTCTTGTCCGGCTCCGCCTTGTCGCCGTGCTCCTTGAGGAACTTCTCGCCCTCGTAGGCCATGCCGTCAGCGCGGTTGCGCGTTTCCACGTTGGCCCGCTTGGCCTCGTCTTCCGAGGCGTGGGCCTCTGCATCCTTGCGCATCTGCTCAACCTCTTCCTTGGACAGGCCGCTGGAGGCGGTGATGGTGATCTTCTGCTCCTTGCCCGTGCCGAGGTCCTTGGCGCCCACGTGCAGGATGCCGTTGGCATCGATGTCGAAGGTCACCTCGATCTGCGGTACGCCGCGCGGCGCGGGAGGAATACCGTCGAGATGGAAGCGCCCGATGCTCTTGTTGTCGGTCGCCATCTTGCGCTCGCCCTGCAACACGTGGATTTCCACCGTGGGCTGGCTGTCGGACGCGGTGCTGAAAATTTCGCTCTTTTTGGTCGGGATGGTCGTGTTGCGCTCGATCAACGGAGTGAAGATGCCGCCCAGGGTCTCAATGCCCAGGGTCAGCGGGGTCACGTCCAGCAGCAGTACGTCCTTGACCTCGCCCTTCAGCACGCCGCCCTGGATGCCGGCGCCCACCGCCACCACTTCATCCGGGTTCACGCCTTTGTGCGGCTCCTTGCCGAAGGCCTGCTTGACCACGTCCTGCACCTTGGGCATGCGGGTCATACCGCCGACCAGGATCACCTCGTCAATTTCCGAGGTCTTGAGGCCGGCATCGCGCAGACAGTTTTCCACCGGCTTGATGCTGCGCTGGATCAGGTCGTCCACCAACTGCTCCAGCTTGGCGCGGGACAGGGTGACGTTCAAATGCTTGGGCCCGCTGGCGTCCGCGGTCACGAAGGGCAGGTTGATCTCCGTGCTCTGCGAGCTGGACAGCTCGATCTTGGCCTTTTCCGCCGCTTCCTTGATGCGCTGCAGGGCCATGGGGTCCTTGGAGAGGTCGATGCCGTTCTCCTTTTTAAACTCGGCAATCAGCCAGTCCATGATGCGCAGATCGAAATCATCGCCACCCAGGTGGGTGTCGCCGTTGGTGGCCTTCACCTCGAACACGCCGTCGCCGATTTCCAGCACGGAGATGTCGAAGGTGCCGCCGCCCAGGTCATAGACCGCGATCTTCTCGTCCTTCTTCTTGTCCAGACCGTAGGCCAGCGACGAGGCCGTGGGCTCGTTGATGATGCGCAGCACCTCGAGACCGGCGATGCGTCCAGCATCCTTGGTGGCCTGTCGCTGGCTGTCGTTGAAATAAGCGGGGACCGTGATGATGGCCTGGGTGATCTTCTCGCCCAGGTAGGCCTCGGCGTCCGTTTTCAGCTTCTGCAGGATCATGGCCGAAATTTCCGGCGGCGAGTAGGTGTCGTTGCCGATCTTCACCGCGGCGTCGCCGTTGGAGGCGCGCACAATCTCGTAGGGCACGCGCGAAACTTCGCTGCCCACCTCGCTGTGCTTGCGGCCCATGAACCGCTTGATGGAATAAATGGTGTGCTTCGGGTTGGTCACCGCCTGCCGCTTGGCCGCCTGGCCCACCAACCGCTCGCCCGTCTTCGTGAAGGCTACGATGGACGGCGTGGTGCGCCCGCCCTCCGCGTTCGGAATGACCACCGGCTCGCCGCCCTCCATGATCGCCATACAGGAGTTCGTCGTTCCCAAATCGATGCCTAAAACTTTTGACATGTTCGTCTCCTCAATTCCTTCGCTGCCTCGGCAGCACTCAATCTCAAGCCCGTAGAAAGCAATGCGCGTGCCAAGCGTGATCGACAGGACGGCAAAAACCGACTCATGTTGTTTAATACCAACGAATAACAGCCACAACATTGTTTCTTAGGCCGCAGCGCGCGGAGGCGTGCATGTGACACATTGGCGCTATTCATGGCGGCGTGTCACACCCGCCCGCGCGTCACGTCACACCCGCCGGGCCCGAGTAGACGACGCGGATGAGGAAGACTTGACCCGTCAGGCGGGGCTCTTATGCTGCCCGCAACCTGGAGGGTGTGACATGAATCGCTGGCACGTTTTGTTCGCCGCGGCGCTGTTGTTGGGTCTATCGGGAAACCCGATGGCACGAGCCGGAGATCTCACCAAAAACTATCACGCCGCCACCACGCCCGGCGCCTGGTCGCACTACCAACTGACGTCCAGCGACGGCTCGGTCGCCACCTATCGCTACGAGCGCAAGGCGGACGACGCGGGGCGGCCCGTCCTGTCGCTGCACGTGGAGACCACGGCCGGCGTGGCGGCGGGCTCGGAGTCCACCATGACCTACACGTTGCCGGCGAATTTTGATTTCGCGCGCAACGGGCTGAGCTACGGCAAGTTCATCGAGAAGATGACCATGCAGTACGGCGAGATGGTCATGCCGGTGGACGACAACACGCTCGAGATCATTCGCGGAGCGGAGAAGGATTACCGGGACAAGCTTACGCCGGCAGGGGCGGAGAATGTCGGTGATTGGCGTTGCGACCGCTACACCTACAGCATGGGACCCGACACGGCCCGCGAAACCGGCACGCTCTGGCTCAACGAAGAAATTCCATTCGCCATCGTGAAACATGCAGGCCAGATTCTGAACGCGGACAAGACGCCCTCCTCGAGTTTCGAAATGATTCTGGTCAGCCAGGGACAACATCAACTGGCCAGCGATACGGTTACCGATGCGCCCGCGGCGGAGCCTGTCACAGAACCCGCCGAAGTTACGCTGGCGGAAGGATTCAAGGCCGGCTGGATCGGATTGGACATCGTGGCGCTGGAAGGCGGGCGCAAACTCAGCGTGAATTTCCGCAACGAATACAAGGCCCAGCTCACCATCAAGCTGGCTCCCGGCCCGGTGGACCTCACGGTGGATTTCCCGGTGGAAATGCTGAAAATAAATGTACTCAAGGCCCAGAACGTGGTGCTCGCCCAGGGCGCCTCCAGCGAAATCATCGTCGTACAGCAGCGCGGCCCGCGGGGCATCGTGGAAGGCAAATGCTACCAATCCATCTACGAAGGCACGCCCATCTTCCAGGGCAGCGTGACCATGGGGAACGTGCCGAAATAGGCGCGCTACGTACGCTCAGCAAACGGATTCACCACGCGGACACCGCCCAGACCGGCGCCCTCCGCGAGATCTTCACTATAGAGCACGTCACCGCGCGCACCCGCGCAAACACGCGGAACTACCAGCCACCCCAACGCCGGAGCGGAATCCCCAAACCGAAGCAGACCACGAAGAAGACGAGCAGAATCAGGGTCAGTAGCAGCAGCGCTCCGAAGCGGCGCTTCGACTGCTTGAAGTTGTGGCTCATCGCGTAGTAGGCGGGCATGATGGTGCGCGGTTTGGACGGGCGGGTGATTTCGCCCGGCTTGGCGATACGGGCCCGGGTGTACGGTCGGCGCGTGCTCATGGGCGTCGTCCCGGTTCGGAAATCGGCTGGGTAATAGGACGAGCGGACGGTCTCGATCACCTTGCGCAAGGCCGCGCCGGCGAAATTACTCATCAGAGCAACTCGCCCTGCCGCGGACCCGGCTTTAGGCCGAAGCGCTGGTAGCACAACTCGGTGGCCACCCGACCCTGGGGCGTGCGCTTGAGGTAGCCCTCCTGAATCAGGTAGGGCTCGTAGACTTCTTCCAACGTGCCGGATTCCTCGCCCACCGAGACGGCCAGCGAGCCGATACCCACCGGGCCGCCCGCGAATTTCTGCACGATGGTTTCCAGGATGCGCTTGTCCATCTCGTCCAGGCCGTGCTGATCAATATCGAGCATGGACAACGCCTTGTCCGCCACATCCTTGGTGATCTTGTTGCCCGCCTTTACCTGCGCGTAGTCGCGCACCCAGCGCAACAGGCTGTTGGCGATACGCGGGGTGCCGCGAGCCCGGCGCGCGATTTCCGCCGCGCCTTCGGTCTCGATATCCACGTTCACAATGCGGGCCGAACGCTCGATGATCTGCTGCAGCTCCGCCGCGCCGTAGTAGTCCAGCCGGTTGGCCAGCCCAAAGCGCGAGCGCAGGGGCGAGGACAGAAGACCGCTGCGCGTGGTCGCGCCCACCAGGGTGAACTTGGGCAGGTTCAGCCGCACCGAGCGCGCGCTGGGGCCCTGGTCAATGATGATATCAATGACATAGTCCTCCATGGCCGAATAGAGGTACTCCTCCACCGCCTTGGGCAGCCGGTGGATTTCGTCGATGAAGAGGATGTCGCCCTTTTCCAGGTTGGTGAGCAACCCGGCCAGTTCGCCCGCCTTGGTGATGACCGGCCCGGAGGTGGACTTGATATTCACGCCCATGGCCTCGGCCACGATGTAGGCCAGCGTGGTCTTGCCCAGGCCGGGGGGGCCGAACAACAGCAGATGGTCGAGCACGTCGCCCCGCCCCTTGGCCGCGTCCACAAACAGTTGCAACCGCTCGCGCACCTTGCCCTGCCCCACGAAGTCGGCGAATTTGGACGGGCGCAGGGAAAGGTCGAATTCGGTATCGGCCTTGCTCAGGGTATCGGTGACGAAGCGTTCGCTCATGGTTTAAGTCTAACCGCTGATGGACACAGATAAACGCAGATAATGCTGCCCCACCCTATCCGCGTCCATCCGCGTTCATCTGCGGTTTGCATTCCTAGCGGGCCAGGGCGCGACGGACCAGGTCTTCCACGGAAACGCCGGCGCTGATCTTGGGCAGCACGTCCTTGATCATCTTCAGCGCGTCGGCCTGTTTATAGCCCAACGAGATCAGGGCCAGCACGGCGTCGCGGGTGCGCATTTCCTCCGGGGAAGACGGTTCAGCGCCCGACACCGCCTCCAGCACCTCGCCGTCGGTCAGCTTGTCCTTCAGGTCCACGATGATCTTCTCAGCCGTCTTGCGACCCAGCCCCTTCACGGAAGAAAGCCGCTTCACATCGCCCTCCGCGATGGCGGTCTTGATTTCGCGCACGGACAGGCCGCCCAGCACGCCCAGCGCGGTTTTGGGGCCAACCCCGTTCACCGAGTAGAGCATCAGAAACAGGCGCCGTTCCTGCTCGGTGGCGAAGCCGAACAACTCCTGGGCATCCTCGCGCACATGGTGGTAGGTCAGCACCTTGCAGGCCGCGCCTTCGGGGGGCAGTCGCTCGAAGCTGGAAAGCGGGATCAGCACCTCGTATCCCACCCCGCCCACGTTGAGCACAGCGCGGCCCGGTTGCTTTTCAATCAAGGTGCCTTCGAGGAACGTAATCACAGGTGTCAGGTGTCAGGTTTCGGGTGTCAGGTCAAGGCGGAGTTTCTTTGCGCCCACCGGAATGGGTTAAGCCGCGCGCCAGCAAGTCTTCCAACAGCAGATAGACCAGAGATCGGTGCTCGGCAAATACACCATACACTGCGGGACCGCCCGTCTCGGAGGGGCCATAGCGAAAGATCATCCGAACCGCTCCCACGCGCAACCGATGATAGCCCGCAAGGGCGCCTTCCAAGGCCTTGATGTCGCCCCGATTCCGCTCCAGCGCCTGGAAGGCCATGCGCAGGCGATGCCGGGTTTCCGGCGCCTGGGCGCGCACAAACGAAAGCACCTGAACGGACAGATAAACCGACTGGCGCGCCTCAGCCATCGAGGGCATCCAGCGCGTGATACGTGGTCCTGCCCTTGCGATCCCGGGCAATGGCCTTCATCGCCGCCGGATTGGCCACGATCTCCAAAGTCTCCAACATGCCCTCCAGGCGATCCCTGGAAATAAGATAGGCCTCGGTTTCGCCATGGCGCGTGATCGCCACGGCGGCGCCCTCTGCGGTTTCTCGCACCAAGCGGGGAAACTGGGCCTGGGCTTCGGTGATGGTATACGTAGTTTTCATAAATTACCTACGTATACTACCCGGCGCCGGACGGAACGTCGAGAGTTTGTCGTACCGGGGAAAAGTCGGTCAGCCGCCGCCCAGCTGGGCGTCCACCCACGCGGTCAGCTCGGCCTTGGGAAGGGCGCCGATTTTCATGTCCACCGCCTTGCCGTCCTTGAACAGGATCAGGGTGGGAATGGATTGGATCTTGAAGCGCTCGGCCAGCTCGCGGTTGTCGTCCACATCCACCTTGGCCACGGTCATGCGACCGGCGTGTGAGGCGGCCAAGCCGGCCAGAATGGGGTTCATGATTTTGCAGGGTGGGCACCAGGTGGCCCAGAAGTCCACCAGCACCACACCCTGGGAACCTTCCACCTTCTCCGCAAACTGGGCTTCCGAGGTGATGATCAGTTCGTGCTTCTCCCCGGCCGGGGCCACCGCCTCCTTACCCGCGCCCACGTCCTGCTTGGCGCAGGCCGACAACAACCCCAGACCCGCCACCGCGGTCAACATCAGCCATCCCTGCTTCATCTGCTCATCTCCCGCGCCTTTCATGGCGCTGTTTCCAACACATCACCGCGCCGGGCCTCGCCTTCCACCAGCATGCCGTAAGCCGCGGTTTCCTTTACCGTTTGGACGCGCACCCGCCCGATCACCTTACCCGGTTTTACATCAATTACATCGCCCGTCACCGGATCGGTCACCGGCCGCGGAGTGGCGCGCACCACGTATTCCTGCCCGACGCTTACGTCCATGGCGGTGCCGCCGTTGATCACCACCTCGGCGCCCTCCACCTCGGCCACCCGGGGCTCCCAATCGCGCACCGGCAGTTCATACAGGATGCGTTTGACCGCACGCTCCATGGCGCGTTCGGTGGCTTTGCCCAGGGGGGTGCGGAAAAACGCCTCCCCGCCAAAACTGAGCTGCCGATAATTCACGCTGGCCCCCAATCCGCCGGCCGAGGCATCGCCGCTGGCCTGGACAGAGGACAGCACCTGGCCGCTGGCGACCTCGGACACGGTGATGACCAGGGCCACCCGGGCTTTCTCGCCGCGCCCCTTGATGGCGGCCTGGTCGCGCACCCCGAACCAGCCGGAGGCATCGCCCACCACGGTGAAATCGGTGACTGCGCCGCGAATCAGGTACTGGGCGTTGATCAGGCGGCCCCGTTCCGCCTTGCCTTCGGGCCGGAACAGCGGATCGCCCTGGCGGTCCAGTTCGCCCACCACGTCGTGGATATGGCGGCGCTCGATCACCACCAGGCGCTCGGTCTCCATGAGCTGGGCCACCAGCAGTTCGGCCATACCCTGGCCCAGGTTCCACTGGCCGGAGAAGCTGGCCTTGTTCTCAAAATCCATCACCGCCACCACCGGCCGGGCCGCGGGCGCCCGCCCGCCCAGCCAGCTGCGACCGGAACCGGAAGGCGAGGTGCAGGAGCATAAGAGAAGAAGAGTTCCAAGCTGCAGGTTCCAGGTTCCACGTCGAAGAAGTCGGTTCATGGCTGGACGTGGAACATGGGGCTTGGAACCTGGAACTAGATCAGGCCTTCGGCATGTGCTGGCGCACCGCGGCCACCAGATCCTCGGCATAGAACGGCTTGTGAAGCAGCCGCTTCACGTTGGGGAATTGTTTGAGCTCGTCCTCTTCGTAGTCCGGATTGTCGGTCAGGGCGATCACCGGGGTGCGGGTATGCTCGGCCGTCATAACCATGAGCAGACCGGGGCTGTTGACCACCGGCATCTGCAGGTCCAGCAGCATCCCCTTGCACTTGGGGTCGCGCAGCTGCTGGTAGGCGTCATCCGAGGAATAGGCGGTGCGGATTTCGTAACCCTCGGCCTCGAGGATTTCCTTGCAGAATTGAACCAACACGTGATCGTCATCAACTACGAGTATCATGATTGTGCTCCACGGCTCATCTTAGCCATCGCCCCCCAAGTTCCAAGCCCCAATCCAATCGCGCCCCGCCAGGAAAAAAGCAACGCGACCGCAGGGCGGATGCCCAACGGTCGCGTGTGCCAGATGGCCGGTTACGGCGTTATTTCTTGTTGGCGTAGGCGGCCTTCACGGCGCGCGCCTTGGCTTTCAAGCGTTTCTTGCGACGCAGGCGTGCTGCCTGCTTAACCCGAGTGCGTAAGTTCTGTCCCATAGTGCGGGGGGGTGTAGCAAAGGCAAGGGCCTCAGGTCAAGGCCCGGGAACAAGTCAGACTTCCCGGCCTCATCCGTACCGGCTGAAAATCAGGCAGGCATTGGTGCCGCCAAAGCCGAAACTGTTGGACATGACCGTGTTCAGGCGGGCCCCGTCCACCCGCTGGCGGACGATGGGCATACCCTCGGCCTCGGGGTCCAACTGATCCACATTGGCGGACGCGGAGATGAAGCCGTGCTGCATCATGAGCAGGGAGAAGATGGCCTCGTGTACGCCGGCCGCGCCCAGGGAGTGCCCGGACAGCGACTTGGTGGAGTTGACGGGCGGGATGTGGTCGCCGAACACCTCCTTGATGGCCCGCAATTCCTGCATGTCGCCCGCGGGCGTGCTGGTGCCATGGGCGTTGAGGTAGTCAATGGGCGCATTCACCCCGGCCAGGGCCTGCCGCATGCAACGCACCGCGCCTTCGCCCGAGGGAGCCACCATGTCCGCCCCGTCGGAGGTGATGCCATACCCGACCAGTTCGGCATAAATACGCGCGCCCCGCTTCAGGGCATGCTCCAGCTCTTCCACCACCAGGATGCCGCCGCCGCCGGAAATGACAAACCCGTCGCGGTTGGCGTCGTATGGACGCGAGGCCTTGTCCGGGGTTTCATTGTAGCGGCTGGACAAAGCGCCCATGGCGTCAAACATCATGGACTGGGACCAGTGCTCTTCGTCCGCCCCGCCCGCAAACACCACGTCCTGCTTGCCCAACTGGATCAGCTCCATGGCATTGCCGATGCAGTGCGCGCTGGTGGCGCAGGCGGAGCTGATGGAGTAGCTGACGCCTTTGATTTTGAACGGGGTGGACAGGCAGGCCGCCACCGTGCTGCTCATGCAGCGGGTCACCAGATACGGACCCACGCGACGGATGCCCTTTTGGCGGAGATTGTCCGCACCCTCCACCACCTGGGAGGCACAAGCCCCGCCGCTGCCCGCCACCAGGCCGGTGCGGACATTCGACACCTGCTCCGGGGTCAGCCCGGAATCGCGCACCGCCTGCTCCAGGGCCAGATAGGCATAAGCGGCGGTATCGCCCATAAAACGAAGCACTTTGCGATCAATCAGGGCCGACAGGTCCAGGTCAATGCTGCCCGCCACGTGGCTGCGAAAGCCCATATCCTTGTAGGCCTGTTTGAACTTGATGCCGGAGCGGCCCTCGCGCAGGGACTCCACCACGGTCGCCTGATCGTTGCCCAGGCAGGACACAATACCCATTCCGGTTATGACTACTCGACGCATCTGAACCATCCTTCGCTAGAAGCCATCCGTGCTGGTGAAGAGACCCACCTTGAGATCTTCAGCACGATAGATATCCCGCCCGTCCACCGATACAGTGCCATCGGCGATGGCCAGGATCAACTTCCGATCAATGATGCGTTTGATGTCCAGGGTGTAGGACACCACCTTGTGGGTGGGCAGGATCTGGCCGGTAAACTTCACCTCGCCCACGCCCAGGGCGCGGCCCAGGCCCTTGTGTCCGCGCCAGGCCGTGAAAAAGCCCAGCAATTGCCACAAGGCATCCAACCCCAGACAACCCGGCATGACCGGATCGCCCTTGAAATGACACTGAAAAAACCAGTGGTCGGGGCGGATGTCGAATTCCGCCTGCAGCAGGCCCTTTCCATAGGCGCCCCCGTCGGGCTGGATATTTACGATGCGGTCCACCATCAGCATGTTGGGCAGGGGCAGGCGGGGCGATCCGGGGCCGAACATTTCGCCCTCCCCGCACAGTTGAAGATCTTCACGCGTGTAACTGTTTTTTACCGTCATACCAGTAGCCTGTCCTTTTGGGGCACCCGGCGAACCCGTGCCCGCAAGCAGCATCGCCTATAGTTGCTCAACGCCAAGATTTTTTTCCGTCAAGGCCTCGGTCCGGGTCTGAATGGCGTTCAGGAACCGCCCGCCCATGGCCCCATCAATCACCCGGTGATCGAACGAGAAGCTCAGATACAAACGATCCCGCACCGCGATCTGCCCCTCCACCACCGCCGGCACCTTCACAATCGCCCCCATACCGAGAATGGCCACTTGGGGTTGATAGATGATCGGTGTGCCGATAATACTGCCGAAAGCCCCGAAGTTCGACAAGGAGAAGGTTCCGCCTTCCACATCATCCCGCTTCAACTGCTTGGTCCGGGCCAGCCGGATCAGCCGCTCCACGTCCTGGGCAATTTCCGGAAAACGACGCTGATCCGCGTTTTTGATCACCGGTACCACCAAACTTTCATCTGACAGAGCCACCGCGCACCCGATATTGACCTCCTTGCGCAGGACCAGATTGGACCCGAACACGGAGGCGTTGATGTTGGGGAAATCCCGCAACACCCGCGCCGTCACATAAATCATGACCGCGGTATAGGTCATCTTGACCCCGTACTGCTTTTCAAACGCGGCCTTGATGCGCGCGCGCAGGTTCACGATATGCGTCATGTCCACCACATGCACCATGGTCACGTGGGCGCTGGTGTGGATGGATTGCACCATGTGATCGGCGATGGTGCGGCGGATGGAGGTCATGGGCACCACCGCGCCCAGCTCCGCCATGGTCTCCTGGCGGGGCGAGGCAGACCCCGTTTCCGAGGCCAGCGAACTGGAGCCCACCGGTCGCCGCGCCATGTAGCTCAACAAATCCTGGCGGGTCACCCGACCCTGCCGCCCCGTGCCGCGGACGGATTGCAACTCCTGCAACGAAACCCCGTTCAGCAGGGCCAGCCGCAGCACCACCGGCGACAGCCAGTCCCGCGTCAACTCCGGCAAATGGGCGGGATCCAGTCCGCGCGGCGTCCCCTCCGTACTAACCAGCTCCTGTTCGACGTCGGCCCCCGCATGCGGCCGGTGGGCGCGGGTCTCCCGGGGCGGCTCTTTATCGGGGGTGGACAAGGCGGCCGCCTCCGGGGCCTCGCTTTCGATCTGGCCCAGCAGTTCGCCCACCGCGGCCCGCTCCCCCTCGCCCTTGAGCAGACTGGCGATCCGGCCCGCCACCGGACTCTCCACCTCCACCGTGATCTTGTCGCTCTCCACATCCATGATCACTTCGTCGGCCGCCACCGGGTCACCCACCCGCTTGCGCCACTTCACAATGGTGCCCTCGGCCACGCTTTGACCCATCTGCGGCATCAGGATTGGAATGGTTTTCATAGGGATTCACCGCAGAGGCGCAGAGGGCGCGGAGCGAATTCTTTTTGTTGGCTTGCCTTCATCACTTCAAAACTCTTGCCCTCTGCGTCCTCTGCGTCTCTGCGGTTAGTATTCAATCAGCTCCACCAGGGCCTGCGCGATCTTGTCCGCGTTGGGGCGGTAGGCGGACTCCAGCTCGGGGGCGAAGGGTACCGGTACATCCGGCGCGGTGACCCGGCTCACCGGGGCATCCAGCAGATGAAACGCCTTCTCGGAAATCATGGCCGCCACCTCGGCTCCGAACCCGCCCGTGCGCCAGCCCTCGTGCACCACCAGGGCCCGGCTGGTAGCCGCCACCGCGGTCAGGATGGACTCCTCGTCCAGCGGCTTCAGGGTGCGCAGATCCAGCACTTTCACCTCATACCCCTGCTCCGCGCGCAGCCGGTCCGCCGCATGCACCGTCTCGTGCACCATGGCCCCGTAGGTCACCACCGTGGCGTCGCGCCCGTTCCGCACCACCCGCGCCATCCCCAGGGGCAGCGGCTCCACCTGGTCCGACACCATCTCCTTGATGCGGCGATAGAGGTATTTGTTTTCCAGAAAAATCACCGGATTGGGATCGTTGATGGCAGCCACCATCAGGTTGCGCGCGTCCGACGGAAAGGCCGGATAAACCACCTTGAGCCCGGGCATGTGACAGAAAAAGGCCTCCAGCTCCTCGGAATGAAACGGCCCCCCGCCGAACCCGCCCCCGCACGGCGTCCGCACCACCATGGGCACCGGAATGCCGGTCCGCCAATGAAACGTCCCCGCATTGTTCAGCAACTGATGCAGCGCGGTGGTACCGAAATCGCCGAACTGCAGCTCCACGATGGGACGCAGCCCCTGGGTGGCCATGCCGATGGCGGTGCCGAAAATGGCGGACTCGGCGATGGGGGTGTCGAACACGCGCGCCGGCCCGAATTCCTCCAGAAAACCCAGCGTCATCTTGAAGGCGCCGCCGAACCCGGCCACATCCTCGCCGTACAACACGGTCTCCGGGCGCGTGCGCATGGCGTGGCGCAGCCCCTCGCGGATGCCTTCCAGATAGGTCAGTTCAACCATCCGCATACACACCCTCCAACAGGGTTTGCGGATGGGGCGGGGCATCCTGTAGCGCCCGCTGATAGGCCTCGTCCACCTCTGCCGCCACCTCGTCTTCCACCTGATCCATCTCGGCCACGGTCAGCCAGCCTTCGCCGGCCAGCCGCTCCCGGGCCAGCCGGATGGGATCGCGCGCGGCGTAGGCGGCCAGCAACTCGCGCGGCACGTAGGAGGAATCGTCGTGCTCGCCATGCCCGCGCATGCGCAGAGTTTCGCACTCCACCAGCACGGCCCGCGGGCGAGCCCGCACATCCGCGCACAGGGCGTGGAAAAACTGGTACAGCCCCACCACGTCGTTGCCGTCCCGGCGGTGGCCCTCGATGCCGTAGCCCGCCGCCCGGTCGGCCAGATGAGCGCACCGGTACTGTTCGCACACCGGGGTGGAATAGGCGAACTGGTTGTTCTCGATGACAAACACCACCGGCACCTCGCGCACCGCGGCAAAGTTGACCGCCTCGTGAAAATCGCCCGTACTGGTGCCGCCATCCCCGATAAAGCCGAACCCCACCGCGTCCTCGCCTTGCAGGCGGCGCGCCATCACTCCACCCACCACCACCGGCAGCATGGCGCCCAGATGGGAAATCATGGCATAGACCCCGTGGGCCGGGTTTCCGAAATGCACGTTGCCGTCACGCCCGCGGGTGGGCCCATCGGCCCGGGCCAGCCACTGCCGGAACACGTTGCGCGGCGTCTCGCCCCGCCCGTAATGCACCGACAAGTCGCGGATCAGCGGGGCATACAGATCGCGCGCCCCGCCCGCGTGCGCGGCCGCCGCCCCCATGGCCTCCTGCCCCACCCCGGTGTACACGCCGCCATAGATTTTGGCCTGGTGATAAAGGCGGATCAGCCGCTCCTCGGTCTTGCGACAGCGAAACAGCGTTCGCAACAGGGCGGGCCAAACAGGAGGAGACTCCGCCAACGGGCTGGAGGATAAGGACGGCATCGAAGTAAAGCGCAGTCTGCCAGAAACGGCGGAAAGCGGCAAACCGATTTCCCAGCGGGGGAAGTGATCTGTGATCCGTGCGGGCGGCGATCCCCCAACGGATTACCGATTACGGATCACCTCTTACGCTTGCCCCCGCCCGTCACCTTGGTACATTGGCAAAACATTTTCCAATGGTTGGAACTCGCACAAGGGCGTTTTTCCAAGGGTTGGAACTTTCCACGCGGAGAAAACATCATGAGCTACATCACGCAGGACAAACTGGTCATCCTCGGCGCCGCGGGTGCCATCGGTTCCAACCTCACCCAGGCCGCCCTCACCATGGGCCTCACCCCCAACGTCTGCATGTACGATCCCTTCGAGAAGGGCCTCAAAGGCGCCGCCGAGGAAATTTATCACTGCGCCTTCCCGGGCGCCCGCGTGACCTGGACCACCGACATCAAGACCGCGCTCACCGGGGCCAAGTACATCATTTCCTCCGGCGGCGCGCCCCGCAAGGAAGGCATGACCCGCGAGGACCTGCTCAAGGGCAACTGCGAAATCGCGGCCCAGCTCGGCAAGGACATCCGCGCCTATTGCCCCGCCCTCGCATTCGCGGCCATCATCTTCAATCCGGCCGACATCACCGGCCTGACCGTGCTGGTCCATAGCGGCCTGCACCCGAGCAAGGTGGGCACCCTGGCCGCGCTGGACAGCACCCGCCTGCAAACCGCGCTGGCCCAGCACTTCAAGGTCGACCAGGACGCGGTGACCGGCTGCCGCACCTACGGCGGGCACGGCGAAATGATGGCCCCCTTCGCCAGCACGGCCAAGGTGAACGGCCAGCCGCTGACCAGCCTGATCGGCACCCCCGCCTTCACCGAGGAACAGTGGAAGGCCCTTCAACTGCACGTCAAACAGGGCGGCAAGAAAATCATCGAACTGCGCGGGCGCAGCTCCTACCAGAGCCCGGCCCACCAGACCCTGCTCTCCATCAAGGCGGTCATGGATGGCCAGGGCTACGCGTGGCCGGTCGGCTGCTACGTGCACCGCCCGCAGGATGGCTTCGAACACATCATGATGGCCATGGAAACCAAGCTGACCAAGGACGGCGTGGCTTACGTGATGCCCCAGGGCACGGCGGCCGAACTGGCCGAACTGAAGGCCTCCTACGGACACCTGGTCAAGCTGCGCGACGAAGTCATCGCCATGGGCGTGCTGCCTCCGCTGGCCGACTGGTCGAAGGTAAATAAGAATCTGTAATTCCTATAGTCTCAAGTTCCAGGTTCCAGGTTCCAGGTCGACTTGGAACCTGGGACTTGGGACCTGGGACTTAATCCATGTATTTCCCGGAACACTGGAAAAACCTGAAGGTCGCCCTGTCGCACGACTGGCTGACCGGCATGCGCGGGGGCGAGAAATGCCTCGACCTGCTGGGCCAGGGTTTTCCGGGGGCACCCGTGCACGCGCTCATTCACAAGCGCGCGGCCGTGTCCGACACCATCAACGCACATCCCGTGCGCACCTCGTTCCTGCAACACGTGCCGGGCATCTTTTCGTCCTACCGCTACTTCCTGCCCGCGTTCCCGCTGGCCGAGCGCCTGTTCCCGCCCGTCTCCGCCGACCTGCTCATCAGCACCAGCCATTGCGTGGCCAAGGCCCTGCGCACCACGCCCGGCACGCGCCACCTGTGTTACTGCTTCACCCCCATGCGGTACGCGTGGACGTTTCACGATGAATACCTGGGCCGGGGCTCGCTGAAACAACACCTGGCGCGGCCCGTACTCGGGGCGCTGCGCAACTGGGATCGCACGGTGTCTTCCCGCGTGGACCGCTTCGTGGCCATCAGCCACCACATCCGCCAGCGCATCGAACGCTTCTATGAGCGCGAGGCCGACGTGGTCTATCCGCCCGTGGACACCGAGTTCTACACCCCGGGCGCGCCGGAGGCGGGGCGCGACTTCGATCTCATCGTGTCCGCCCTGGTCCCCTACAAGCGCGTGGACCTGGCCGTACGCACCTACGCCCGCTTGGGCTTCCCGCTCAAAATTGTGGGCGCGGGCACCGATACCGATGCCTTGCGCGCGGTGGCCGGGCCGCGCACGGAATTCCTGGGCTGGCGTTCCAACGAGGAAATCCGCGCACTCTACCGCACCTGCCGGCTCCTGATATTCCCGGGCGAGGAGGACTTCGGCATCGTCCCCCTGGAGGCCCAAGCCTGCGGTCGTCCCGTGGTCGCCTACGGCCGCGGCGGCGCCCTGGAAACCATCGTCGAGGGTCGGACCGGCGTGTTCTTCCGCGAGCAAACCGAAGCCGCGCTGCAGGCCGCCATCGCACAGGCCGCCGCCCAGCCGTGGTCGGAGGACACCATCCGCGGTCACGCCGAACGGTTCAGCCCGCAGACGTTTATTGACGGCGTGGACCAGAGCGTGCGCGCGTGTCTGGCGCACAATTGACAATTTCCAATTGGCAATTGGCAATTGGATTTTGGAAATCTACCCTAGGCCCATGGACCTGCTGATGCACTTCTGGCCCCATTTCACGGCCGCCCTTCTGCTGGTGGTGGACGTATGGGCCATCGGTCACGCCGTGCTCTACAAACGCGATTCGCGTTCGGCCGTGGGGTGGTGCGGCATCATCCTGGTGTTCCCGCTGCTGGGCGCCATTCTCTATCTGCTGCTCGGCATCAACCGCATCCAGCGCCGGGCCGCCCACCTGCGCGGGCGCCCGATCCCGCCGGAGCTCCAGCCCGACCATACCTCCGACGAATCCGTACTGCTCCACCATCTCCCCGATCAGGCCGACCATCTGGTCACCCTGGCCCGCATCGTGCGCTCCATCACCAGCCGGCCCCTGCTGTCCGGCAACCGGCTGCGCTTGTTGCGCAACGGGGATCAAGCCTACCCGGCCATGCTGGAGGCCATCGCGGGCGCGCACACCTCGGTCACCCTCTCCAGCTACATTTTCGCCCACGACGCCAGCGGACTCGCCTTCGTGGAGGCCCTGGCCGCGGCGGCCCGGCGCGGGGTGGAGGTGCGGGTGCTGATCGATGACGTGGGCGCGCGTTATTCCTTCCCACCCATCACCGGTCTGCTGCAGCGGCGCGGCGTGCGCGCCGCCACCTTCATGCCCACCTTTTTCCACTGGCGCATGCCCTACGGCAACCTGCGCAACCACCGCAAGCTGCTGGTGGTGGACGGGCGGCGCGGCTTCACGGGCGGGCTCAACATCCGCCACAACAACGTCACCGCCGCGGGCGGCCGCGACGCCACCCGGGATCTGCATGCGGAGGTGGAGGGACCGGTCATCCGCCACCTGCAGGAAGCCTTTGCTGAAGACTGGGCCTTCACCACCGGCGAGCGACTGGAGGGCGAGCGCTGGTTTCCGACCAACACAGCTGCGGGCGGAGTGCCGGCGCGCGGCATCACGGACGGACCGGACGAGGATTACGACAAGCTCCGGCGCGTGCTTATGGGCGCCCTGGCCTGCGCCCGCCACCGGGTGCGCATCGTCACCCCCTATTTTCTACCCGACAACGCCCTGGTCAGCCAGATCAACATCACCGCCCTGCGCGGGGTACCGGTGGATATTTTGATTCCGCGCCACAACAACCTGCGCCTGGTGAGCTGGGCCTGCATGGCGCAACTGTGGCAGGTGCTGGAGCGCGGCTGCCGGGTGTGGCGCACGGAGGCGCCCTTCGATCACAGCAAGATCATGGTGGTGGACGATGCGTGGTGCATGCTGGGTTCGGGCAACTGGGACCCGCGCAGCCTGCGCCTCAATTTTGAATTCAACGTGGAAGCCTACGATCCGCTGCTGGCCCAGGAACTCAACGACCTCATCGACCAGAAAATGGCCAACGCCCAGCCGCTCACCCTGGCCGATGTGGATGGCCGCTCGCTACCCGTCCGCCTGCGCGACGGCGTGGCCCGCCTGTTTTCGCCGTATCTGTGAGCCCGGCCTCAGAAGGTAAAACCGCAGATGGACGCGGATAAACGCTGATGCGCGCCAGCTATAGCGTTTTCAGATAATCTGTAACCGCACACGACGAGTGCTACCCAAGGCCGAACAAACCAACGCATGAGGCACAGCACTCCCCCATCTGCGTACATCCACGTCCATCTGCGGTTAAAAACTCCGGCTTCTGGTTTTACACGCTGCCGCGCAGGCGCTTCAAAATGGCGCGCAACTGCTGCACATCGGACGGACTCAGTTCGGCGGACTTGAGCAGCAGTTCGTCGGCCAGCTTGACCGCCTCCGCGCCCCGCCCCTGCGCATCGTAAAGACGGACCTGGCTGGCCTTGATGCTGGGATCGTGGGGCTGCAGCACGACCGCCTTCTGAAGGGTTTCCTCCGCCTCCGTCAGCTGGCCGCGCTTGATGAGGATGTTGGCCAGGGTATCCCAGGCCACGGCCAGGCCGTCGTCGTCTTTCAGCGCTTCCCGCACCAGCGGTTCGGCTTCATCCAATTGCCCCCGGAGCAAGAGCAGGTAACTCAAAGCATTCAGCGTGTCGGGGGTGCGCCGGGTGGTCAGGCTGGCCCGATACGAAGATTCGGCCAGGGCATACTGCTCGCGCAGGAATTGCAGGGTGCCCAACAGGAAGTTGCCGTAGGCATGCCCGGGGTCGGCGGTGATCAACCGGCTCAGATAGTTCTCCATGACCTCGCGGTCCCCGCCCGTCTGTTGGATGCGCACCATCAGCTCCAGGGCCGCTACGTGGCCGGGCTGGGCCCGCAGCACATCCTCCAGCAAGCGCCGGGCGCCCTCGGTATCCTTGCGGGACAACGCCACCTGGGCCAGGGCCAGCCGGAGCTGGGGCGGAAGATTACGCATGCCCTGCAGCTTGCCGAGCGCTTCATCCGCCTGTTTCGCATCGCCCTGCTGGGTGGCCACCAGGGCCAGGGTCATCCACGCCCGCGAGTTGTCCGGCTGCCGCTTCACGACGTCGGTCAGCAGCTTGGACGCCTTGGCAAAATCGCCCGCCATGGCCTCGATCACCGCCTCCTCGAGGTTCAGCGCTTCCGGGGCCACATCCAACTGACGCAACCGGATCAGCCCGCGCCGGGCTTCCGCGAAGTCGCCCTGTCGCGCGGCCAGCCGGACCAGGCCCAGCAGGGCCGGGGCATGATCCGGATTCACGGCCAGCAGCTTGCGATAGGTCTGCTCGCTTGCGGCATCATCTTCCTGGGCAAAATACATCTGGGCCAGGGCCAGTTGGGCGGCCGGCGTTTCGCCCCCGACCCGGATAGCCCGCTTGATTTCCCGCACCGCCATGCCCGGCTTGCCGGACAGCGCCCACGACCAGCCCCGGCTGGCAAAAATTTCGGGCGAGCGAACATAGCCATGCACCCGCGACAGGCTCCACAGGGTGTAATCGCCCTCCTGGCGGGCCACCAGTTCTTCCAATTGTTTGGCCAGCACCTCGCGGTCACCCAGGGTGAGGCGCAGGGCCAGGGCGTTCAGGTTGATCAGGGCGCTGACATTGTTGGTATTGAGATGCAGGGCGACGCGATACAAACCTTCGGACAGATCGGGCCGGTCCTGGTCCTCCACATACACGCCGAGATTATTGGCCTGGCGGGCCAGCTCCTGCACATAGAACTTCACCCGCGGTACGGTGGGGATGATGGGATTGCCCCGGGCCGCCTCCAGCAAACGCTCGCCATGCCCGTTGGCCAGGGCCATAAAGTTCGAAACCAAACCGGAGGGATCGCGCCGGGCCTCCGCTGACTCTCCGATATAGAGCAAGCCATCCGGCACGGCCTGATAATCCAAGGCCTCCCAAAGATCGGGCGTATTCATGGCCGCCATCCGATCCAACACGCCGGGCTGCGAAACCCACTCTTTGAGCAGGGCGGCCAGGCTGATCCGCGCCAGCGTCTGCAGCCGCGGTTCATCGAACAGACTGGCCAGGTAATTCTGATAGGCATCACTATTGCTGGCGCGGGGATTGATCATGGTCAGCTTGCGGCCGGTTTGCCGGGCCAGCAGGGCGAGTTCGGCATCGCTCTCGCCGCTGGTCAGCAGCCAGTCCCGCTCGCCCAGGCTATCCAGGATATGGCGTACGTGTTGCATGGCCACCACGGAGGTCCGACCACTGGTTTCGGGCCAATGCCGCACGGAAACCACCACCGGCACCACCATCAGAACAACGCCAACCACATAGCCGCGCGGGGAAAAGGCGCGATTGCGTCCGGTGTAACCCACGAAGTCCATCAGGAAGGAGGCAATAAAGCCCATGCCCACCGCGGCGAACACGTAGGGCAGCAACACCATGGGCTGGCCGAGCGTGGTGCGCCAGGGGGTAAAGGGAAAGTCCCACAGCACGGCCAGCAAAATGACCGCCATGAGCAAATACACCAGGGCACGGCCGGTTCGCGCGCTGGCATGACGCGGGCGCGGAGTCAAGTGCAGGGCGTGCGCAATCGCCCAGGGCACCACGGTGAGGATGCCCATGGTCAGCCAGCCCACGCGGGGCAGGCTGCGGGTCAGGGTGGCCCACTGCTCCAGCCAGATGTATTTCAACACCAGCCAGAATCCGGTGAACTCACGCCACGCATAGGCGGGGGTCTGCATGTAATGCCACGCCGCCAACAGGTACGGGGTCAACCCGAGCAGAAGAGACCCCAGCAGGCCAAAGACCACGCCCACCGTAAACCGCCCCTGACGCAACAGGGACAGCATCATGCTGAGGGCCAGCAAGGGACCCAACGCCATCATGGTGGCATATTCGGTAACGGAGAATCCGTACACCAGGGCCGCCAGATAGTAACCGAGGTTTGAACGCTTCCCGCCCGCCCACTGCACCAAGCGGAACGGCAGCAGCCCGAGAAGCAGGTCGAAGGACATGGGGTGGGCGCGCGTGGCAATCATCCAGACCGGAATGCACGCGGCCAGATACATCGTAGCGACACTGGCCGACAGCACGCTCACGGGCTCTTCCGGCACGCGCTGCTCACCTGGATCGCGGCGGTTGCCCATACGCAGGTTCAGCATCAAGCCGTAGAAAACGTAGATCGCCCCGGCCGCACACAAGGCGCTGAATACATTGAGTCGCAGCGGTAAATCCAGCACGGGCAGGTCCGCCACCACATTGATGATCCAGCCCCAAAGCAGATTCGACATGGCCGGGAACGGCATCAGCCCGAGTTGATACGCGAGATGGTTGGCCGAGAGACCCGGATAAAAGGTCGGGCTGATGGCCAGCAGGTAGGCGATCAACGACACACCAGCCAGGGCCAGGCCGATCCATGGGGCGAAGCGGGAAATGGAAGATGACTTCATATGGTAAACCCAATTTTGCGAAGCGGGAGTTTAGCGATTAACCCGAAGGACGTACAGATAGGAAAGTGTGCGGGCACTGAATCTATCGTCATGTTTCACCGCAGAGACGCGGAGGCCGCAGAGATGAAGAAGAGAAGAGGAAAAGATCATCATACTGAGGTCTAGCCCGGAGGGGCAGGTTGCCCTGCTAATTTCGATGCACCCTTTGCCCAGCCTCCACCCTTTCAAACCTCTGCGCCTCTGCCGTGATGCACTATGCGGGGTAAGCAAGATGCCTGCGTGGAGAACCGGCGGCTTTTCCGCACCCATTCAGCACAAGCAGGAGGGTTCAAACGCGCGGAGCGACTGCGACCCCTCACGCAACAAACAACAAGGGCGTCCGGCAAGCCGGACGCCCTTGAAGAATCAACTGATCGCCGAATTAGGAACGACGCATGCGGCGGATACCCACCAGCGCGGCGCCGATACCGAGGAACGCGAGCACGGAAGGCTCAGGAACGATCTGGACCCAATTCAGGCGAGGATCGGAACCACTGGCCCCGATACCTGCGAAGGGGTCTCCATCAATGTTGTCCGACATAGTGATAAACGTCGTTGTTCCAGCACCTGCGGGCGGATCCATGTCTCCAAGCCCGGGACCGGTGATTTGGGAAATCGCAACGTAATCACCAACACCAGGATTAGAAGCCACACTAAAAAGACGGACAAAGACGTATCCGTTAAGAAGTGTCGGTTCCGAAACACCCACGGCTTGTTCAGTGACAAGTCCAGAGGTTCCGTCAATAACGGGGGCAAGGACTGAAGTAGTGGCAGAGGTCCACACTACAGAATTACCACCCCAGCTATTAATGTTCCCGATTTGATTGGCGTCGCTTAGAGACGCCGTAGGATCTGTAGGCGACCAGAGTAATTGAATGAGCAAGCCCGGGGTCGCATTAATTCCGGAACCAGATGGATCCAGAACGCCATCTGGCGATTGCCAGAAGACCTGAATTGTCGCGCTCGCCGAGGATGCTGCAAGAAGTGTTGCAACAATAATCGATCGTATCTTTATCATACCTTATTCCTTTTCGTTAATTCTACATTGTATCGCAAACAATACACTTTAGGGCCAAGTATAGGGCTTCACTACGATCCAATTTGTCGGAGTGGCTCGGGTGTTCTTGTACCAAAAGCCCTTACCAGGATGCACAACGTTTGTTCCTGGAATCCAGACACCCGCAGAACGGGATTCAAAGAAGTACTGCTGATTGGCTTCATCCCAGAACATGCCGATGTCGCCGTTTCGCGGAACAATTGACCCGAGCAGATTTGTGAATGGCACGGTTGTTGGGTACGGGTTTGCAATCAAGTTTAGACCGGAAACCAACGTAGCGCTGTTCGTTGGCAAGGTTGTTTTGTCGGGAACCTCGCCCATTAGATAAACTTGATAGTTGTTACTATGAGAGCCTGTTGTCGCCATCTTCAACCAGAACCCCTTTCCGGGAAATATCACATTAGTTCCAGGAATCCACACTCCGGCAGATCGGCTCTCAAAGTGGTACTGCTGAATGCTTGGATCCCACAAGATTACTACGGTTCCGTTCGGCACCTGATTGCCGATCAAGTTCGTAACGGTAACAGCGCCACCGTTGATATCCTTGAAGTTGTGCGTAACCAGGAAGAAGTTGCTCTTGACCGTGGTCTGGCGGATATACCCCACCGCGTTGCGGCTCAAGACCGTGTTGGTCTGGGCGATGGCGGCATTGCCGATCAGCGCCAACCCTGCGAGTGCTATTGCTAATTTTTTCATCGTGATCTCCTCAACGCGGGATAGTTTTACCCGCAAATCGTTTTTTCTGTCTACTGCTTTTCCGAAATATTTTGCCGACCTGGGTATGAGAGTACGCGTAGTGGCTCTACGTGTCAATACGTAGACAGAAGATTTTGCAGAAATGTTTTACCGGGGAAAGGCCACCAAAATGGCCGCAAAATCGGGCATTCCCATCGGGGTCGCTATCGGAATCGGAGTCGGAATCGATTCCGATACCGATTCCGACGCCGATACCGAGGGGAGTAAGAGTAGTTCCAAGTTCCAAGTTCCAAGTTGCAGGTTCCAGGTTTCGGGCTGACTTGGAACGTGGAACCTGGGACCTGGAACTCATCTCCCTTGCTCCACCCAGCGTACCGCCTCCCTTAACACCTGCGCGGAATCCTGGCAGCCCAGCTTGCGCTTGATGTTAGCCCGGTGGACTTCCACGGTGCGTTCGCTGATGCCGAAACGTTCGGCGATCTTGCGGCTGGTCAGGCCCTCGCCGAGGGTACGAAAGATGTCGAGTTCGCGCTCGGTGAGACTGGATACCCCGCCCTGCTCCGCTTCCGCGCCCGGCCCGTCGGCCATCTGCTTGAGCATGCGCGCGGATACGTCGGCACTGGCGTAAACCTCGCCCCGCAGCACGGTGTGCAGGGCTTCCACCACCACTTCGTCCGCATTCTCCTTCATCACATATCCGCGTGCGCCCGCGCGCAGGGCCCGCTCGGCATACTCGCGTTCGTCGTGCATGGAGAGGACCACGGCGCGCAGGGCGGGCAGGCGTTCGCGCAATTCACGGATGAGATCAAGGCCGCTGCGATCCTTGAGGGTGATATCCACCAGAGCCAGGTCAGGTTTGAGTTTTTCCGCCGCGGCCAGGGCGTCCTCGTAGGTGCCGGCCTCCCCGCACACGGTGAATTCCGGATGCTTGGACAGCAGCAGGGCCAGGCCCTGGCGGACGATGGCGTGGTCATCAACAAGCAGAATGCGGGCAGACATGGGGGCAGCATAGCGAACAAACGGGGGAAGTCCAAAGTCCAAAGTCCAAGGTCCAAGGTCGTCTTGAGACTTGGGACGTTGGACGTGGGGCTTGGGACTATTCATAAGGTTCCAGGTCCAAAGTCCAAAGTTCCAAGTCCAAGATCGCTTTAAGACGTGGGGCTTGGGACTTGGGACTCTTCATCCCAATCCGATCCGTGCTGGATTTTTAGGGCGAGCGCGGCATCATGCAGGGCATATGCAACCTGACGTATGGACTTGGTCGGCCCTGGCTCTGGCCTCGTATCTGCTGGGGGCCATTCCTTTTGGCCTGCTGATCGGATTCGCGCGCGGGGTGGACATTCGCACCGTGGGCAGCAAGAACATCGGAGCCACCAATGTACTGCGTTCGGTGGGCAAGCCGTGGGGCATCCTCACCTTCTTCCTGGATGCGCTGAAAGGTCTGGTGTCGGCGGCGGTTTTTCCGATGGTTGGAAACGCGCTGGGGGCCGATTTCCAATCGTTGGAAGTCGCGGGCCTGGCGGGCGCGGTGTGCGCCATCCTGGGTCATAATTTCCCCATCTACCTCGGGTTCAAGGGCGGCAAGGGGGTGGCTACCAGTGCGGGCGCGGTGCTGGGCCTGGCCCCGCTGGCCATTGTGATCGGGCTGGGCGTGTGGGCCCTGGTTTTCTACAGCCTGCGCTACGTGTCGCTGGCCTCCATCGCGGGCGCGCTGGCCGCGGTGGCGGCGGGCTGGGTGCTGTACCGGGGCCAGGGTCTGGTCCTACCGGTGGCCATGACCATCCTGGGCGGGTTGGTGATCGCGCGCCATCACGCGAACATCCAGCGGCTGCTGAACGGGACGGAGAGCCGGTTTGAGAAGAAGTGAAGAGGGGAAGAGGGTGTCAGGTTTCGGGTGTCAGCAAAGAGATCCGAATAGCAGTTGGCCTCCGCCCTGAAACCTGAAACCCGACACCTGAAACCTTATTCCTGATGACGGATCACGGATAACTGCTACGCTCGCCGCCATGAAACGCCTCCTCCCCCTGCTCACGCTGTTGCTCCTAGCCGGTTGCGCCACCACGCCCAAGGACGAGCCGACCATTCCGTTCACCCAGGAGCAGAGCGCGGCGTTGTACAAAAAGGCCCGCCCGCCCCAGGTGTTCGGGCTGACCGTCTACAATTCGGAAAACGGCCCCTTCTTTGCGGGGGCGAGTCGCCTGCATCCGGGCCAGCAGACCGAACGTCCCTTTATGGGCAAAAAGGACAGCCTTGCGCCCGTGGTGGGACTGAACGGTCGCGGGGAGGAGGGTATGCCGGCCCTGCTGGACACCACGGCCAAGGACAACTGGCTGACCGCGCGCGCGGCCCTGCAACTGGGCGTGGTCATGCTGTCGGGCCCCGGGCCCTACGTCAGCCAGCCCCAGCATGTGTACGACGAGATCGGCGGCCTGGCCGGCCTGGCCCAGCAGGTCAGCCTGGAAAACCTGTTGGCCGAAAACGTGGTGTTCCATGTGCGCGCCGCCACCGGACCGCTGGGTCCGCTGGGCCGCTGGGCGAGCGAGCCCGCGCCCGAGGTCGTTTTGGGCACGGCCTTTCTGCGCGCCTTCAGTTCGGTGCAGGTGGATTATCCGCAGCGCACCCTGCGCTTTTCCGCCACCACCCGCTATCCCACGCCGGCCCCAGACCGCCTGGTGGCCGCGCTGCCGCTCAAGGATGTACAGGGTGCCCTGGCCGTGGAGGGCGCGCTGGACGGCGATCCCATAACCATCCTGCTTGATGTGGCGGGCGATTTTGAGCTGGTGATGAACGAGCCGCCGGAGGCCGCCATCCGCCGCCTTTCCCTGGGCGATCTGGTTTTCCCGCCCGGGGTCAACGTGGTGTCGAGCATGGACCAGGGCCTGGGCGACACCACCTATCCCCGCATCGGCCGCCGCCTGCTGAGCCGGTTTGTGGTCACCTTCGACTTCCGCGGCAAGCTGGTCTATTTCGAGCGGCCGGCAGTGGGGAAAAGTGATCCGTGACCCGCGGTCCGTAGTCCGTCTGAATCCTTACGGACCACGGATCACGTCTTCGCGGTCGCTGATTAATGTTAGCAATCGGTTAGACCGTTCGCTATAGTGTCCGCATGTCTGACGCGAATACGCAGCATGCCTCCAGCCCGGCCGATTATCCGGCCGGGTTCCGGCCCCGACGGGGACTGAATTGGTTTTCCCTGGGGCTGATGTACGCCACCTACTACATGTGCCGGTACAATTTTCGTTTTGCCACCCCGGGCATGAAGGAAGAGTTTGGTTTCACCACCACCCAGATCGCCGACATGCTGGCCATCTGGTCCATCACCTACGGTACCGGCCAGCTGGTCAACGGCCTGCTGTGCGACCGCATCGGCGGCAAGCGCTCCATGCAGATCGGCGCGGTGGGCTCCATTGTGGCCAACCTGCTGATGGGCCTGGCCCCGCTGGCCCTGGTGGGCTCGGCCCTGCTGGCCACCACCACGTGGGTCTTTCCGGGCGCCACGCTGGACCCGGCCTTCCTGGGCATTTCCGTCATCTGGCTGATCAACGGCTGGTTCCAGTCCTTCGGCGCACCCGGCATGGTGAAGATCAATGCGGCGTGGTTCCGGCGCACCGAGCGTGGCACCTTCGCCGGTATTTTCGGCTTCATGATCCAGATGGGCCAGGTCATGAGCGCCAAACTATCCAAGCTGATACTGGGCGGGATTTCCGTGGGCATCCTGGTGGTGGCCCAGGGCGACTGGCGCTGGCTGTTTATCCTCCCCCCGCTGGTCACGCTGGTCGTCATGATTTTTATGTCGTTCGCGGCCAAGCAAACACCAGAAGAGGCGGGCTATCCGGGCGTCATCGAGGATGAACTGGACAACTCGGCCGGGGTGACGGTCAGCCTGCGGGAATCCTTCAAGACCATTTTCACCCATCCCCTGGTCTGGTTCTATGCCGCGGCCTACGCCTGCACGGGCGCGGTGCGCTCCAGCTCCGATCAACTTGCCGTCCTCTATTTCGAGGAACAGTTGGGCATGAACATGAAAACCAACATCCCGTGGCAAGTGGCCTGGACCCTGATCGCCATGCCCATGGTCGCCGTGGCGGGATCCCTGCTGTCGGGCTGGGTATCGGATCGCTTCTTCAAGGGACACCGTTCCCCGGTGGCCATGACCTTATACTTCCTGGAAGCCGTGGTCATCGGCACCGCCGCCATCATCCTGCTCAAGGGCCTGGTGGGTCCCACCCCGGCCGGCATCATCGCAGGCTGTCTCATCCTGATCATGATCTCCCTGACCGCCAACTCCACCCACTCCATTGTGGGGGCGGCCGCGCCCATGGATATCGGAGGCAAGAAGATGGCGGGGTTCGCGGCGGGCGTTATTGACTCCTTCCAATACTACGGCGGCGCCCTCTCGCTCTTCATCACCGGCCGCGTGCTGGACGCCACCAAGGACCAGTATGGGTGGACCTTCTGGTACGCCATCATGTCCGGTTTCGGCGTTCTGGGCGGCATCGCCATGTTCCTGGTCATGCGCAAGCAGAAGCGCATGAAAGCGGCCGCGGGATAACGAATTTCGGAGGGCGCGCCCTCCTCCGGGCCTCCGTGGTGGATCCTCCCGGTTAGAAAACCATGAGCGCCGCCTTCGCGTTTGACGAAGGCGGGGCCGGACGCGACAGTACCCGGCGAATCAACTTTGCGGGGAACCCCTCATGGCGATAGCCGTTCACCTCGAAAACGTCTGCAAATCCTTCGGCGCAAACCGGGTGGTAGACAACATTTCCATCACCATCCAGCCGGGTGAATTGTTCTTCCTGCTCGGCCCCAGCGGCTGCGGCAAGACCACCCTGCTGCGCTGCCTGGCCGGTTTCTACATCCCGGAATCCGGCACCATCCGCTTCAACGACGAGGACATCACGCGCCGGCCTCCGGAGGATCGCGACACCGGCATGGTCTTCCAAAGCTACGCCCTGTGGCCGCATCTGAGCGTGGCCGAAAACGTGGCCTTCGGGCTGGAGCTGCGCCAGGTGCCGAAGCCCGAGATCAAGCAGCGGGTGGACGAGGCGCTGGCCATGGTGCGCATGTCGGACCGCGCCACCTACAAGCCGAACCAGCTTTCGGGCGGGCAGCAGCAGCGGGTGGCCCTGGCCCGCGCCCTGGTCATCAAGCCCAAGTGCCTGCTGCTGGACGAGCCGCTGTCCAACCTGGACGCCAAATTGCGCCTGGAGATGCGCACGGAAATCCGCCGCATCTGCAAGCAGGCCGGGCTGACCGCGGTGTACGTGACCCACGACCAGAAGGAGGCCCTGTCCATCGCGGACCGGCTGGCCATCCTGGATCGCGGTTCCATCCAGCAGTGCGGCACGCCGCAGGACGTATACCTGCACCCGAACAGCAAATTCGTGGCCAACTTCATCGGCGAAACCAACTTCATCGAAGGCACGGTGCGCACCATGGCCGCCGGACGCTACGAGGTGGACACGGCGGCGGGCCTGCTGGTCAGCACGGCGGAGCCGCCGGACCCGCTGCGCGCGGGCGACCGCATCACGGTGTCGCTGCGCCCGGAGGTGTTGCACGTGGGCACCCAGCCCAAGGACGAGAACAACGTGTGGCCGGCCCTGGTCCACGACACCATGTACCTGGGCGAAATGGCCCAGCACCAGGTGCGGGTGGGCCCGGCGGGGGCGACCCAGGAGCTGAAGGTGTTTGAGCTGAACCCGAAGCTGTTGACCCACGACGACGAGGTGCGGCAGACCCACCTGTGGGTGCGCACGCAGAATGTGATTTTGCTGAAGAGGTAGAAACGAATTTTCGAATTTCGATTTGCGATTTTCGGATTTGGAATTTGGAATTTTCCTAAAACCATGTGGCGTAATGTATCCATCCTGCTGCTGGCCGCGGGCGTGATCGCGCTGCCCTTTCTGTTCCGGCAGGCGTCGGAGCAGGTGGACTGGCAGCCCGGCGACCCCGAGCTGATCATCATCACGCCCCACAACGAGGCCATCCGCTACGAGTTCGCCCTCGGCTTCTCGCGCTGGCATCAGGCCCGTTACGGCCAGCCGGTGAAGGTGGACTGGCGCGCCATCGGCGGCACCACGGAGATCAGCCGCTACCTGACCGCGGAGTTCGTGACCGCGGCCCGCGGATGGTGGACCGGACAGGGCCGGACCTGGCCCAGCGGGGCGGGCGACGTGCTGGTGGATCGTAAATTCGACACCCGCAACGCGCCCACCAACCCGGCCGAGGTGGCGCGCTGGGAAAGCCTGCGCGACCTGTACACCCGCTTTCGCGCCACCGACGATCCCCGCGCCTTCACCGCCCGCATCGACCTGTTTTTCGGGGGCGGCGACTACGATCATACCAAAGCCTTCGGGGAGGGGCTCACCGTGGCCCCCTGGCCCACCAACGCGCTGCCCGCCGGCCTGTTCACGGCGGAGGACGGCACGGAGTTGATCCCGGCCAGCATCGGGGGCGAGATCTGGCGCACCGCCACCTTCTTCGGCAACGCGGTCAGCACCTTCGGCATCTGCTACAACCTGGACCGACTGCGCGACCTCGGCATCACCAACGCGCCCCGCCAGTGGTCCGACCTTGCGGACGTGCGCTATTTCCGTCAAATCGGACTGGCCGATCCCACCAAGAGCGGAAGTTTCGCCAAGGCCTTCGAGCTCATCATCCACCAGCAGTGCTACGACGCGGTGCGCGCGGCCGGCTTCAGCGACGACGACATCAACCGCCACGAGGCGGCCATCCGCGCGGCCAAGCGGCCCGCGGGCGAGATGCCGGAAGGCGTACCCGCGGCCTACCAGGCAGCCGTGGAGGAGGGCTGGCTCAACGGCATCCGGCTGGTTCAGCGCATCGGGGCCAACGCGCGCTACTTCACCGACTCGGCCAGCAAGGTGCCCATTGATGTCAGCTCGGGCAACGCGGCCGCCGGACTGGCCATTGATTTCTACGGCCGGTTCCAAGCCCAGAGCAGCGCGGGACCGGACGGCCGGGAGCACATGGCGTTTGTGACCCCGGACGGCGGATCGGGCTCCAGCTGCGATCCCATCAGCCTGCTGCGGGGGGCGCCCCATCGCGAAACCGCGGTGCGCTTCATGGAGTTCCTGCTGAGTGACGACGGGCAGAAGTTGTGGACCTACCGTCCAGGCACGCCGGGCGGGCCGGAAAAGTTCGCCCTGCGCCGCATTCCCATACGCCGCACCTTCTATCCCTCCGACCACCCGGCCATCCAGGCCGCCCACGAGGAACACTTGCGCTACGCCGCGGACAACCTGGCCGACCCCCGCATCAACCCCTATGCCATCGCGCAAACCTTCACCTACCGCAACCGCTGGACCGGCCAGCACTTCGGCATCCAGCGCGACATCGTGCGCGCCATGTGCCTGAACGCGTCGGTGGAATTGCAGGCTGCCTATGCCGCCCTCGCCGACGCCGGGCAACCGGCGGCCGACCGGGCCCTGGACCAGTTGCTGGCCCTGCCGGACCGCCCCGAGCCGCTGACCTGGCGCAGCGCCCTCACCGTGGGTAGCCGCGTGAAGCGGCTGGACCTGTTGCGCGATTGGACCTTGTTCTACCGGGATAGTTATGCCCGGGCGGAAGCGATCGCGGTGGAGGCGACGCCATGAGCAAGCGGCGGATTTCAGATTTCAGATGGCAGATGAGAGGTTGCGCGACCCATGCGTAAAGGAATGGCATGGACGGTGTTTCTGGTCACCCTCGCTGTATTCGGGGCGTTGTTTCTGGCCCCGTTGTGGACGGTGATCCGGGGCGGCTTTGTGGTCAACGGAGCCTTCACCCTGAGCTACCTGCTGGGCGTATTCCAGAATCCGATCTACTCCGAAGGTTTGTTCAACAGCCTCATGCTGGCCCTGGGCACCACGTCGCTGGTCATCCTGATTGCCCTGCCCCTGGCCTGGCTGAACAACCGCTACGACTATCCGGGCAAGAAATGGGTGAGCGGTCTGATTCTGGTGCCCATGATTCTGCCTCCCTTCGTGGGGGCCATCGGCTTCCACATGGTGCTGGGCCAGTACGGCGGCCTGAACGCGCTCATGGGCTGGGGGCCCATTGACTGGCTGGGGCGCAGCCAATACTGGGGCGTGATCATCCTGCAGGCCCTGTCCCTCTATCCCATCCTGTACCTGAACACCTCGGCCGCCCTGGCCAACATGGACCCGGCCATGGAAGAGGCGGCGGCCAACCTGGGCTGCTCCGGCTTCCGGAAATTCCGCAAGATCACCCTGCCTCTCATCATGCCCGGCCTGTTCGCGGGCGGCACCATCGTATTCATCTGGAGCTTCACCGAACTGGGCACCCCGCTCATCATGAACTACACCAAGTGCGCCTCCGTGCAGGTGTTCGACGCCCTCAAGGAGATCGGCACCAACCCGTTCCCCTACGCGCTGGTGTTCGTCATGCTGGCCTGTAGCGTGGCCCTCTATGCGGTGGGCAAGTTCGTGTTCGGCCGCGAGTCCTACGCCATGCAGAGCAAGGCGGCCACCGTCTCCGCCACGCGAACCGTGCGGGGCGCGCGCGGGCTGCTGGTCCTGCTGCCCTTCGCCCTGGTCATCCTGGTCGCCCTCACCCCGCATCTGGGCGTGGTGGCCACCAGCCTGGCCCGCCCCGGCAGTTGGTATCAATCGGTGCTGCCCGCGGCCTACACGCTGAACAACTACGTGGAGGCGCTGGGTCACGACATGACGGTGAGCAGCATTCGCAACAGCCTGCTCTACTCCTCGCTGGCCGTCCTCTTCAACACCGTGCTGGGCATCGCCATCGCCTTCGTGGTGGTACGTTCCGACCTGAAGTGGCGGGGCGTGCTGGACGCCCTGTCCATGCTGCCCCTGGCCGTGCCGGGCCTGGTCATGGCCTTCGGCTACCTGGCCATCAGCTCCCAGCTCAGCAACACGACGTGGGTCAAGGAGAGTCCGTTCTGGCAAAACCTGCTCGATGTGCGCACCAACCCCACCCTGTTCCTGGTCATCGCCTACAGCATCCGTCGCCTGCCCTACGTGGTGCGCTCCGCGGTGGCCGGCTTGCAGCAGACCTCGGTAACCCTGGAGGAGGCGGCGGCCAATCTGGGCGCGGGCCTGTTCACCACCCTGCGCCGCATTACCCTGCCCCTCATCATGGCCAACCTGATCGCGGGCGCGCTGCTGGCCTTCGCCTTCAGCATGCTGGAGGTGTCGGACAGCCTTATGCTGGCCCAGCGCGCGGACTTCTATCCCATCACCAAAACCATCTACGAACTCTTCCAGCTCATCGGCACCGGACAGTACATCGCCTCCGCCCTCGGGGTGTGGGCCATGGTCTTCCTGGCCGTGACCATCCTCGGGGCCAGCCTGATTCTGGGCAAGAAATTGGGCGCCCTGTTCCGGGCCTGAGCCTTCTCCGGCACGCGTGGCCGGGATTGAATCCCGCCGCGCCGCCCGCTACCCTTCATGCCTGATGCGGACGTCGCGGGCGAAACCCCCGCCGCCGGCCTCTCCCTATTGCCGCAAACTAAGCCGTACATTCTAACCAGGACCGCCCGCAAACAGGTTGCCCACGCCATGGATATCCGAACCCAGCGTCGCCTCCTGTTTGCGGGCTTCGGACTGCTCTCCCTGCTCGGTCACGCCGGGCTCATCGGCCTGCCCCTGCTCTGGGGCCGGGAACCACCGCCGGTACAGACGACGCCCATCCTGGTGAGCATCCTCATGGAAGCGCCCGCGCCCCCGGAACCGGTGCCATGGCCGGAGCCCATGCTAGAGCCCACACCGGAACCCTTGCCCGAACCGGTGCCGGAGCTCGTACCGGAAACGATCGCGAACCCTCCGCCGGAGCCCGAACCGGAACCGGTGCGCGATCCCGATCCTCCCGCGCCACCGGTTCTTTCCGTCTCAACGCCTGATCAGGCGGCGGACGAAGAAACCTATTGGCAAACAGTCGTCACCCGCCTGTCCCACGACCTTCAGCAAAAAGCGGATGGAGCGGGCGCTCTGCGTCCCGGACGGGTGATGGTGGAACTGACGGTGGGGGCGGATGGCCGGATTGAAGAAAGCGACGTCACCGGAAATTCATCCCGCTTGATGGCGGTGGCCCGGCGGGCCGTGGTAGAAGCCGATCCCCTGCCCGCCCCGCCGCCCGGAATGCAGGCCCCTGTAAAGGCCCGGCTGCCCATCCGGTTTAACCCGTAGTTTCCAACCACGGCTTCAATTTTTGAAGCCCAGCTTCTTGAAGATCATTTCCGCCGGGCAGAAGTGAGTGAAGGCGGATTGAATCAGGTTCACGCCCACAAACGCGGTAAACAAGAACCAACCGTGATGCACCCAGTAACCCAGGGCCAGACTGATCAAGATGAAGCATCCGGCCAACACACGAACGGCATTTTCCACACACATATACGCTTCCTTCCCATCAACCCCGGTTTTCCAGCGGGAGCTTTTCTTCCTTCTCGTCCAAGTGGCCCCGATGCCAGGCCTGGAAGGTGTCGTAGCCGCCGCTCAGCGAATAGACCTCCCGCCCGCTCTGGGCGATGACACGCGCGGCCAGGTAACTGGTGAAACCCACCTTGCAATGCACGAAAATCGGCTGGTTCGTGGGTAGTTCCGGCAATCGACTGCGCAGGGCCGCCATGGGCATGTGAAGCGCTCCTGGCACGTGACCGGCATCGTAGGCCGGCTTGCCGCGCACATCCACCATCACACCCCCCGCGGTGCGGGCCGGAAAGTCTTCCGCCTGCCACACCTTCAGGTCGCCCTTGAGGATGTTGCTGGCCACGAAACCGGCCATGTTGACCGGATCCTTGGCCGACCCGTAGGGCGGCGCATAGGCCAGTTCGAGGTCCTGCAAATCGTACACGGTCAGTCCGGCGGCCATGGCCGTGGCCAGCACGTCAATGCGCTTGTCCACCCCGTCATGCCCCACCACCTGCGCGCCCAGCAGCTTGCCGGTGTCGGGCGCAAACAACACCTTCAGATGCAGCGTGGTGGCGCCCGGATAGTAACCGGCATGATGGCCGGGATGCAGGTACACCTTCTGGTACGGCACCTTGTCCCGCTGCAACGTCTTTTCGTTGGCGCCCGTGCCGCCCGCCGTCATCGCGAAAACCTTTACGATGGACGTGCCCAGCGAACCCTTCCAGGCGAGGGCGCGGCCGGCCAGGTTGTCCCCCACCAGACGGCCCTGACGATTGGCCGGGCCGGCCAGCGGAATCAGCCATGAACCAGACAACGCTCGATGCGGCGTCTCCACCGCGTCGCCCGCGGCATAAATATCCGGATCGGAGGTGCGCAGATATTCATCCACCTTGAGCCCGCCCCGCGGACCCAGCTCCAGCCCGGCCGCCTTGGCCAGGGCCACATCCGGCTTCACTCCGGCGGAGAAGATCACCAGGTCGGCCGTAATGCGGGTTCCGTTCTGCAACTCAGTCACCACCGCCCCCCCGGCATCATGAAAGGCCGCCGCCGCCGTGCCCAGATGCAGGGTCACCCCTTCATGCCGGGCGTGCTCCTCCAGCGGCCACGTCATTTCCGGATCCAGCGGGGGCAGCAACTGCGGCTGCATCTCCACCAGGTCCACGCTCAGCCCGCGCTCACGCAGGCTCTCCGCCATTTCCAAACCGATGTAGCCGCCGCCGATGACCACGGCGCGACGCGCCCCCGCGTCCACCACCTTTTTGATGGCATCCATGTCCGGCACATTGCGCAGCACCATGATCGCGGGATGCTCCAGCCCGGGCAGGGGCGGCCGCAGCGGCTGCGCACCCGGACACAGGACCAGTTTGTCGTAGGTCAGCTCATAGACCCGATCCGCGGCCAGCTCGCGCACCGCGATGATTTTCCGGTCGCGCGCGATGGATACCGCCTCATGGCCGGTGCGCACGTCGAGATTCAGCATGGCCTTCAAACTGGCTGGCGTTTGCAGCAGCAACTGCTGGCGGTCCGCAATCACCCCGCCGATGTGATAGGGCAGACCGCAGTTGGCAAAGGACACATAGGGACCGCGCTCCAGCACAATGATGTCCGCTTTTTCATCCAGACGACGCAACCGCGCCGCCGCCGACATGCCCGCGGCTACGCCGCCGATAACAATAACCTTCATGTGCATTTCCTATTTACCGCTGCTCACCATCAAGCCCATGAGCCCCCAGATGGCCATGGCCACCCAGGGATTGGCGGTAAGCGGACACGCGCCCGTCTTGCAGCCGACAAAGCGGTACATGGCGTAGCCCACGGCCGCGCCCACCAGGGCGCCCACGACAGATTTAACGAGGGGATTCATTTTTTTCTCCATACAACATCCCGTACACCACCGGAATGATGACCAGGGTGAACACGGTGGACACGAACAGCCCGAAAATCAGCGACCAGGCCAGCCCGCTGAAGATGGGGTCCAACGTGATGGGCCACGCGCCCAGCAGGGTGGTGCCCGCGGTCAACACGATGGGGCGCAGGCGGACCGCGCCCGCCTCGACGATGGCGTCCTGCACGCGCGCGCCCTGGGCCACGCTGGTGCGGATGAAATCAATCAAGATGATGCCGTTGCGGACCACGATGCCGGCCAGCGCGATCATACCGATCATGGCCGTGGCGGTGAAGAACACCGGGTTGGCAAACCCGCCCACCTCCCGGTTGACCAGCAGGTTCAGAATGGAGAAGCCGGGCATGATGCCGATCATGGTCAGCGGGATGGACAGCATAATCACCCCGGGCAACGCGTAGGACCCGGTCTCGTAGACCAGCAGCATATAGATGATGAGCAGGGCGGCCGCGAAGGCCAGGCCGAGGTCGCGGAACACATCCACTGTGATCTTCCACTCGCCTTCCCCCGCCCACTCCAACCGATACCCTTCGGGCACCGGGTTCTTCTTGAACCAGGACTGCAGGGCCAGCACCGGGTAAGCCGGGCCGACGCCCGCCGTCTCCGCCGTCACATACACCACGCGCTCCTGGTTCTTGTGGAAGATGGTGCGCTCCACCACGCCGGTCTCGAAGCGACCCAGTTCGCCCAGTTGAACCAGATCGCCACCCCGCCCCTTGATGGGCAGGCGGGCCAGGTCGGCCGCGCCCGAGCGGGCCTCCCGGGGCAGGCGCAGGGTCAGGGACAACTCGTTCTGCTCGCCCGGCACATGCAGCGTGCCCGCGCTCATCCCGCCCAGGGCCAGGGCCACGGTCTGGGCCACCTCCTCGGTGGAAATGCCGTTCAACGCCGCCTTTTCGCGATCGGTCACAAAGACAAGCTGGGGCTGCGCGTCTTCCGCCGAGACATCCACATCCACCACGCCCTTCTCCTCCCGCATGCGGGCGGCTACTTCCGCGGCGCGGTCCACCAGGTCGGCATAGGTGTGGTGGGGTTGGCCATACACTTCGGCCACCACGGTGGACAGCACGGGCGGGCCAGGCGGAATTTCCACCAGCTTCACATTGGCCCCGTGACGGCGGGCGATGGCGTCCACCTCGTTCCGGATGCGCAGGACGATCTCATGGCTGCTGGCCTCCCGCTCCTTGCGATGCAGCAGGTTGACCCTAATCTCGCCCACGTGGGATCCGCGCCGCAGATAATAGTGACGGACCAGGCCGTTGAAATCCATGGGCGACGCCGTGCCCGCATAAGTGGTGAACGCCGTCACCTCAGGCTGGGTGCGCAGGAACGCCTCCAGGTCGCGGATCACCGCATCGGTTTTCTCCAGGGTGGACGACTCCGGCATATCCACCACCATTTGGAACTCATTCTTGTTATCGAAGGGCAGCATCTTCAACGGCACCACCCCCAGGGCCAGGGCCAGCGAACCGGCGAACAAGCCGGCCGTCACCCACAACAAACCGCGCGCGCGGGCCCGCGAGGCCAGGAATGGACCCACCATGCGGGCATAAAAGCGATAGACCTTCCCGGTCTTCACATCCTCCGCCACTTCATGACCCGCGCCCCCGCCCTCTTTCAGCATCTTGCTGGACAGCCAGGGCGTGATGGCGAAGGACACCAACAGCGAACTCAGCATGGCCAGCGGCACATTCAGGGCCATGGGCCGCATGTAGGGCCCCATCATGCCGGTGATAAAAAACATGGGCAGGAAGGCGGCAATGACGGACAGGGTGGCCAGGGTCACCGGCTGCATGATTTCGCGCATGGCGGAACCGATGGCATCCAGCTTGTTCTGTTTGCGCAGGCTGAGGTGGCGGTAGATGTTTTCCACCGCCACGATGGGATCGTCCACCAGCAGGCCCAGAGCCAGAATGAGGGCAAACAGGGTGACCCGGTTGATGGTGTAGCCAGCCAACAAGTTGACCAGCAGGGTCAGGGCATAGGTGATGGGTACGGCAAAGGCCACAATGAGACCCAGCCGCCAGTTCATCACGATGGCGATGAGCGCGATCACGGTGATGATGGCTTCGATCAGGTTTTTGACCAGGTCGTTGACCTTCTCATCCGCGGTGGCCCCGTAGTCGCGGGTGACCCGGGTCTGCACATCGTCCGGAATGACCGTCCCGCGTAACTGCTCCACCGCCTCCTGCACCTCGCGTGTCACGCTGACCGCATTGCTGCCCCTCTTCTTGGCCACGGCGATGGTGACGGCGGGAAAAGATATTGCCGATTGCCAATTGCCAATTGCCAATTGCCTTTCCGACTCATCAATTGGAAATTGGAAATTGGAAGTTGGAAATTCGTTTGCCGGCCCAAACCCGATGCGCGTGTAGCTGTCCACCTCGGCCGGACCATCCTCCAACCGGGCCACGTCGCGCAGGTAGACCGGCCGACTGTCGTGCAGGCCAACCACCAGGTTCATCACCTCGCGCGCGTTTTGCAGGAAGGGACCGGTCTCCACCCGCACGCTGGCGTTACCCTGCTCGAAGGTCCCTGCGGCCAGCTGGGCGTTGGAGGCTTTCAGCGCGCCCGCCAGTTCCAGCGCGGACAGGCCGTGGGCGGACAGGCGTTCCGCATCCAGATAAATATTCACCACGCGGGGCTGCCCGCCGTGGATGCTGATGGTCGAGGTGTCCTTTACATGCTGCAGCTTGTCCACCGCCTCCTCGGCCACCCGGTAGAGTTGGTGGGTGTCGTAGCGGTCGCTGTATAAGGTGACCGACACCACGGGCACGTCGTCGATCTCCACCGGCTTGACCACCCAGCCCGCGATGCCGGGCGTGGTCTTGTCCAGATTCTGGAAGATTTTGTTGTAGAGTTTGATCAGGCTCTCTTCGCGGTCCTGCCCCACATAGAACCGCACCGTGACCACGGCCTGACCGGGGCGGGACATGGAGTAGACATATTCCACGCCATCGATCTGATAGAGCAACCGCTCCAGCCGCGCCGCCACCAGGTTCTCCACTTCCTCGGCCGATCCGCCGGGGTAGGAGATCATCACGTTGGCCAGGGGAACCACGATCTGCGGGTCCTCCTCGCGCGGGGTGACCAGCAGGGCCACCGCGCCCACGGCCAGGCTCAGCATGATGAGCAGGATGGCCAGGTTGCCGCGCAGGAAGGCCTCGACGAGGCCGCTGCCAAAAGAGGATTTGCGTTCCATGGCTTACTTCCCCGGCGCCGACAGAAGGACCGTTTCGCCGCCCTGCAGGCCGGACAGGATTTCCAACCGGCTCTCGTCCAGGGCGCGCGTGCGCACCAGCCGGCTGACCACGCGGTCGCCCTGCACCACCTGCACACTTTCCAGCTGCCCGTTGCGGATCACCGCCGCGGCGGGAACCCACACGCCATCATGTTCGGTGTCGTCCACCCAGACCCGCCCGAAGGCACCGGGTAGAATATCGCCCGTGCTATCATCCAGCAGGATCTTCACCTTGCGGGTGCGGCTGCGCGGATCAATCTCGCTCACAATCTCCGTCACCTGACCCGGGGTCACGCGCGCCGGGTAGTCCAGACGCACCTGCACCTGCTGCCCCACGGCAAAGCGATGCAGCAGGCGGACCGGTACCGGCACCTCCAGACGCATGCGGGCCGGATCGTAGACCGACAACAGCATCTGCCCCGGATTGGCCAGGTCGCCCACCTCCACCCGGCGCTCCGTAACCACGCCCTCCATGGGAGCGGTGACCTGGGCATAGGACAGCATCACGCGCATACGGTCCACCTGGGCGCGTGCGGACTGGAAGCCGGACTCGGCCGCGGTCATGGCCTGTTCGGTGGCCGCCTTGGCTTCGAACAATTGTTTGGTCCGCTTGTACTCGGATTCAGCCTGCCGCAACTGGGCCTCCGCGGCCGTCAACTGCTCGCGAATTTCCCGGTCGTCCAGGGCTACCAGCAGATCGCCCGTCTTCACGCGATCCCCGGCGGTGGCCCGCACCTCCTGCACATACGCGGCCAGCCGCGCGCTCAACTTCACCAGTCGATCCGAGGCGGCGGTACCCACCAGGTCCACCCGGGCGGTCAGCGCTCCGCGCTCCGCCCGGGCGGTTTTCGCGTCCCCGGGCAACGGATGTCCGGGCGGCGCCTCCACGGGGTCGGTGCCCACCTTGCGATGGCAGGCCCCGCTGGCGTGCAGCATCAGTCCCGCGAGAGCGATCACGCCCAGCAGGGATTTCCAGTTGTTCTTCAGCATGTTGTTTTTCATAGGGGGGAAGGCGTCGGGGGTTCATCGGCGAGCCGGCCGGCGGCACGCTCCACATTGGAAAGGGCAGTCCACAAGTCGTAGCGGGCCGACTCCTCCCGGGCGCGGGTGGCGGTCAGTCCGTTCTGGGCGGTCAACAATTCGGTGACGTCGGCCGAGCCCTCGGTGTAGCGGGCCCGGGTGATGCGCAGGGCTTCCTCCGCATTCTTGCGGCTGCGCTGCGAAACGTCCAGCCGCTGAGCCGCCTCCCGGGTGGTCAGCACCGCGCTGCGGTAATCCAGGGCCAGCCGGTTGTGCAGGGACTGCAGATCGGCGCGGGCCGCTTCTCGGGCTTGCGCGGCGGCGGCCACTGCGGCACCCCGCCGGAAGCCGGTAAAGAGTTCCCACTCCGCGCCCACCCCGGCAAAATAACTCTGTTCAAAATCGGTGTTCACCTCGCTGTCCCAATCCACCGAACCGAAGGCGGACACCTGCGGCGCATACCCGCGGCGGGCCAACCGGTACTGGCTTTCCTGGGCCTCCAATGCGGCCTGGGCCGCCGCCAGCTCCGGCCGCTGCTCGATCTGGCTTTCGTCGCCCGCCGACGTGGAGGGATCGGCCGGCAGGGCCACCGCCAGCACGCCCTCCGCCGTGGCATAGTCCTGTCCGATGGCGGTATTCAGCGCCAGCACGGCCAGCTCCACCCCGTTACGGGCGCGGATCAACTGCTCCTCCGCCTCGGCCAGCGAGACCTCCAGGTTGAGCACATCGGTCTGCAGCGCCTGTCCGGCCTGCACGCGCTCCCCGGCCACCCGCACATTTTCCTTCATGCTGGCCACCGTGTCCTCGCCCAGTCGCACCAGCGCGGCCGCCTGACGCACGCCGTACCAGGCCCGGCGCACCTCGTGCACCAGCGCATTGCGGACCACCCGCTCCTGCGCGGCTGCGGCGGACGCCGCCGCTTCCGCAGATGCCTTGGTCAAACCACGTCGTCCGCCGTCGTACAGAGCATAGCGGGCATGTATGGACAGGCGGGTGTTTTCCGTGTCCTCCGGCTCGTTGGGATTAAAGGCCGGATCGGCCATGTTCAAGGCCCGTCGATTCAGGTCCATCATAAAGGACTGGGCCGGATTGTCGGTACGCGCATAACCCGCGCCCAATCCAATCTGGGGATAATAGGCCGAGGCGGCCTGATCCACCGCGGAACGCGCCGCCGCCACCCGGGCTTGCAGGGCGCGCACATCCGGACTTCCCGCCCGGGCCGCCTGCACACACGACTCCACATCCATGGCCGGCCCGGCCCACACCGCACCGCCGGCGACCATGATCATCAGCATCCACCACGGTGATTTCATGCCGCACTCCTTTTCGAACGGATACAATTCAGAATGCCCAGGCATCGGCGGTCCGCCACGTCGTACCAGATTTCCCGCCCCCGCCGCTCCGCCTCCACCAGGCCGGCCCGGCGCATCAGATTCAAATGCTGCGACATGGGCGCCTGGGCCAGCCCCACCTTCTCCATCAGGGCGAACACCGGCATCGCCCCAGACACGTCCAGGGCCTCCACGACCTTCAGCCGGTGTGGATGGGCCAGCAGCTTCAGCATGCGCGCCACCCGCTCCAGATGCTCGATGGTCAACTCGCCCGCCCCGCAGCCGTGGTCTCTTGATGCATTCATATATCTATATATTATGATATATTTATATATTGTCAAGCGGGAGCGCCCGAACACCGCACACGCACCTCCCTCGGGGATTCCCTTATAGAGCTGGACGCTCGGGCCGAACCGATTACTATGCAGGCCATTAGCCATGTCTACTCCACGCGCCAAGGCCGGCTGTCCCGTATGCCCGGCGGATTCCGGCCGCGCTCCGGCGGCCGGTCCGGAGAATGAGGCGCGCCTGCGTGCCATCATCAATACCGTGGTGGATGGCATCGTCACCATTGACGAACATGGCGTGGTGGAATCGGTCAACCCCGCCGCGGAACGCATCTTCGGTTACAAGGCCCGCGAATTGGTGGGCCACAGCATCAACAAACTGATGCCCGCGCCCTTCAGCCAACAGCACGACGCCTTCATCCAGCGCTACCTGCGCACCGGCCGGGCGCGCATCATCGGCATCGGACGCGAGTCGGTGGGCCTGCGCAAGGATGGGTCGACCTTCCCGCTCGACCTGGCGGTCAGCGAATGGCGGCAGGGCAAACGTCGCATGTTCACGGGCGTGCTGCGCGACATCACGGAACGCAAGCGGGCCGAGGAGGCCATCGCCGCGGTCAGCGAAACCGAGCGCCGCCGTTTCGGGAGCGACCTGCACGACGGGCTGGGCCAGCAACTCACCGGGGTGGCCCTGCTGGCCAAGGCCCTGCAAAGCAAGCTGACCCGGGACCACCATCCCGCCGCCGCCGACGCGGGGGAAATCGCCCGCCTGACCAGCGAGACCCTCAACGAGGTCAAACGCCAGGCCCACGGACTCTATCCGGTGGAACTGGAACGGCGCGGCCTGACCACCGCCCTGGAGGAGCTGGTGGCCAACCACCACAGCCGCTTCGGGGTGCGCTGCACCTTCACCGCCCACGGCACCATGCCCAATCTGGAAACCAACCTCGCCCTGCAGGTTTATCGCATCGCCCAGGAGGCGGTGCACAACAGCTTAAAACACGGACAGGCCCAAGGGATTTCTGTACGTTTGGAACGGATGGAGACTATGATGAGTCTCCAAGTGGAAGACGACGGGGTGGGCCTGCCCGCCCGGCGCCGCTCCACCGGCATGGGGTTGACCATCATGAAACACCGGGCCGCCGCCCTGGGCGGCAACTTGGAAATCGGACCAGGGGCCCGCGGAGGCACCCTGGTGCGCGTGATGTGGCGCCTGTCGCCGTGACGGCACGAAGGAAGCAAATGCACATGAAAAAAGAACGAGCCAGCGAAACTCCGGCCATCAAGCGCATCATGATCGTGGATGACCATCCCATCGTCCGCCAGGGCGTGCGCCACATTCTGGAGCAGGAGCCCGATCTGCGCATCTGTGCGGAGGCGGAAAGTGCCACCGATGCCCTGCACGCCCTGCAGGAGCACAAACCCGATCTGGCCATCGTGGACATCTCCCTCAAGGGTACGGACGGGCTGGAGCTGACCAAGTGGATCCGGGCCCAGAACGACCAGATCCCCGTGCTCATCATGTCCATGCACGACGAGTCGCTCTACGCCGAACGTGTGCTGCGCGCGGGCGCCTATGGCTATGTCATGAAAGCGGAAGTGGCGGACCGCATCGTGGATGCCGTGCGCAAGGTGTTGAAGGGCGAGATTTATCTGAGCGACAAGGTGGGCCAGAGCATCCTGCATGAAGTGAGCGGGCGCAGCACGGGGGTGGATCAGTCGCCCATCCGCGAACTGAGCGATCGCGAGCTGGAAGTGTTCCGCCTCATCGGCCAGGGCCACGGCACGCGCGACATCGCCAACATGCTGCACCTGAGCGTCAAAACCATCGAGACCTACCGCTCCCATATCAAAGACAAACTCGGCCTGGCCAACGCCACCCAACTGGTGCGCTACGCCGCCCAGTGGAACGAGCGGTAACGCACCGCGGTCGGCACCGGGGAAACAAACGGTTTCCCGACTTCGAAAGCCGAACTCCGATATCCCCGCATCCCCCATCGGATTTCCCCTGATAGAAGGTTCGGCTCTGCCCTGATGGCGGGACGGCGCACCGGGGAGGCATAGTAGATGCCTGATGAAAGCGACTGTACGTATTGTTCTTGTGGATTCCCACACCATGGTTCGCCAGGCGGTTCGCCGCCTGCTGGAGGTGGAGCCCGGACTGATCGTATGCGCGGAGGCGGAGACCACCGAGCAGGTGGATCGCGCACTGCGCCGCCATCATCCCGACCTGGTCATTCTCGACCCGTCCCTGCAGCAGGATGACGGCCTGACGCTCATTCGCGTCCTGCGGGCGCGCTTCCCCGCCTTGCCCATCCTGGTTTTGAGCCTGCACAAGGAATCCCTGTTCGCCGAGGCCGCGTTGCGAGCGGGCGCCCAGGGTTATCTGATGAAGAACGACGCCCCCGACCACCTGGTCAGCGCCGTGTATGAAGTGACCCGGGGCCAGATCTACGTAAGCGAAACCATCCAGCAGAGCATCTACGCCAAGGTGCGCCAGGATGCCTTGCGCCGTTGTGGCGCCCCCACCAACGGCGCCCTGCTCAGCCGTCATCACACCATCGCCGCGCCCCCCTACCACGTCAGCCCGTTGCACTAGGTCTGGGCTTGGGGGTGCCCCCCAACGTGTAACCGGCAACGTGCAACCTGGAACAGCGCCTAAAAACCCTGCCGTCGGCCGCGGCCGGGCAGATTGAAGATGAACGTGTGTTTGAGGCGCATCAGGCGATAGGGGTTGTCGCCCTCCCGCACGGTATGACGTCCGCCCAGCCGGTCCGCCCATGCGGTGTCGTATCCGGCCCGCCGCGCGCACTGCTCCGCCACCGCGCCCGCCACCGCCCACGGGAAACACATATGCTTCACGCTCTGGGTGCGCAGACGTCCGTTTAACTCCTCGCGGGCCGCCACCAGGTCCTCCAGAATGGCCCGCTCGCGCTCCGCCTCTGTCTCAAACGCACCCGTCGATTTTCCAACCGCCCGCCGCAGGGTCTTGGCCCACCCGGGTTGCTGGAAGAAAGCCGCGCCCCCGCCCTGCACCACCGCATTCTCCGCCCGGGCCCGCGCGGCCGGATCGTCGTAGCGCAGGCCATCGGACATGCGGGAGCGCTGGAGATACAACGGCGCACCCAAATGGGCCGGGCCCAGAAACACCGGGCGGGGCCCGCCCTGTACACACGGTCGCGCATGCACATGCGGTCGGTAGGCGGGCGAAATAAAATCCGTGATGACGTCGTCGCTGAATATCTGGGCGTGGGCGTAGGTGTGGGCCTGCACGTCCAGCACGCCCCCCGCCTGCAGGGCCCGCAGTTCCGGCCAGGTACAGAAGGGCGTGTCGGAGCGATCATGGTCCGGCGGGTCGCCGTCCATCTCGCCCAGCACCGGACGCACCCCCGCCGCCTCCACCGTCCGCCCCGGAATGGCAAAGGTGATGGCGCGCAACCCGTGCCGCCGCAACAGCGGCGCGGCCACCGTCCACGCGCTGGCCCACGCGTCATCGAAACACAACACCACCGGGCGGTCGCCCGGATACACCCCCTCGCGCACCCAGCGCGCCACGGCTTCCGAGGTCACGGTGCGATAGCCATTCTCCACCAGATACCGCAGGTACGGCTCCAGGTAGCCCGCCGTCACTTCGTGAAAATGAAACACCGGCAGTTGCCGCCCCACCGCGCCCCCAAAAACAAAAGCCGGATAGGCCCCGCGCAGCAGTTCGTAGACCCCCCGCAGCGGACTCTTGCGTTCGGTCCATGGAAGACGTCGGCTCATCCCGCAGCCGATAACACGCCCGCCCCATCGCGCCAAGCGCAAACCTGACGCCAAACCTGGCGCCCGCCCGGCCGCCGCGTTCGCGGGCTGACAATCCGCGTGCCCATCCGTATGCTCCGGTCATGGCGCGCATTCTGGTGGCTGGCCTCATCAACATCGAAACCACCCTGCGGGTGGACGGCTTCCCCCTGCCCTACACCCCCGTGCACTACGCCTTTGACCGCATTCACAGTTCGGTGTCCGGGGTGGGCCTCAACGTGGCCCTGGCCCTGCGTACCCTGGGCCACGAGGTGCGCCTGCTCACCCTGCTGGGGCGCGACGCCGCGGGCGAGCTGGCCCGGACCCACCTGACCGCCCACGGCCTGATGGGACCCGGCGTTCTCAGCACCCTGCCGGCGACCGCCCAGTCCGTCATCCTCTACGATGATTCCGGTCGGCGCGAAATCCAGGTGGACCTCAAAAACATCCAGGACCAGACCTACCCGCTGGACCCGTATCTCCAGGCCCGCGAGGGCTGCGACCTGGCCGTGCTGTGCAACATCAACTTCACCCGCGCCCTGCTCGCCCCCACCCGTGCGGCCGGGCTGCCCATCGCCACCGATGTCCACACCCTGCACGACCTGGACGATGCCTACAACCGGGACTACCTCGAACACGCCAGCGTGGTGTTTATGAGCGGCGACGCCCTGCCCGAATCGCCGGACGCGTGGGCCCGCCGCGTCATGGCCCGCTATCAACCATCGGTGGTGGTCATCGGTTCCGGCGCGGAAGGCGCGTGGCTGCACACCCCGGCGCTGCCTGCGCCGGTACGCCTGCCTGCCATCGGCGTGCGGCCGGTGGTCAATACCATCGGGGCGGGCGACGCCCTGTTTTCCGCCTTCCTGCACGGCCACCTGGCCGGACTCGCACCGCGCGCCGCCCTGGCCCGCGCCATTCTTTTCGCCGGCCACAAAATCGGCGAAACGTCAGCCGCCGCCGGCTTCCTCAGCGCGGACGACCTCGAGCACCTGGCCCGCGCGCGCGCCACGCCGTAAACGTGTGGAAACCACCCCCCGCTTCGCGGACCCCTCCGCTGGAGGCGATGTAGGGGTGCGTCCGCTCGGGTTCCTGCCTCCCGCCGGCGAAAAGTTCCAACCCTTGGAAAAAGAGCATTTTCAGATTTCCAACCCTTGGATTTTCCAATGATTGGAACTTTTGCTAACCCACGCCTGAATCCCCCCAGGAAGGGACTTGAGGAAGCGTCCCCGGCCCGCTTTTTCGGTCATGAGATCAAGGTCGGACAACGGTAACCCGGTTGTGCTGGGCTCCCGCTTCGGAATCCGCGTTGGTAAAACTTAGAACCGATTCGAACCCCGCCACTTGGTAAACATTTGACCACGTCGCCAGATCGTCACTTTGCCAAACGCCATAGATGCGGTTGGACCGCCCCAGCCACTCGATGGATGCCCCGGCGCCCGACGCTGGCACAATCTTTTCAACTCGGAAATAGCTCAGATAATCCTGTGGGTCCGTAAGGGCGACAAACTCATCCACATTGCTGAACGAATCATCGTCCGCATCGTCCTGGCCATTTCCAGTCAGCGCGGGCAACCCGTTTTCGACCTCCCAGCCATCCGGCATCCAATCACCGTCGGAATCCGGCAGAAAAGGATTCGTACCCCACTCGTACTCGCCCAAGACCGCCAGCCCATCATGATCGTCGTCTTCCACGCCTTGAACGATGCCGGTCGAGCCATAGTTTTCCGACTCCCAGAAATCGGCCAAGCTATCGGAATCCATGTCCATCCATTCATCGGTGCCAATATCCACGATTGAAGAAAGATTGGGATGCGCCGGATCGTCCCAACGGGCTTCACCATCCAAATCAATAGTCGGAGCGCCGGACGCGGTTCCCGCATCAATGCAGGGCGAACCTGCCGTAAGACGTCCATCCTCTCGCAGGGCGGGATTGGCAAAAAGGAGGCCGGGCCCCGAAAATTGTGGGTCTACCAGGCAGCAGTGACTCATGGAGAAGGCCAAGGCGATATCCGGCGCCGTCCCATAGGACTGTACAATGCTGTTAACCCACGCAAATTGCGCGCCCTCCTCACCCACCAGCCTGTTGGTGGCGGGCTCGTTGAAGATCAGCGAGCAGTTCATCCCATTTAGTTGGGAGGCGTGAAGATGAATCAAACCGGCATTGGTGGTATAGCCCGACGCCAGGCTGCTCGTAGATATCCGCCAACGTCCGGCGCCGTTCTGCCGCATGACCGAATTTGACATGGCGATGGCAGAAGCCGAGACCGCCTGAATTAAAGCCCCGGTTGCGCCGCCCTCGTTGCGATCAAACAACGTTCGGGCGATCGTAGCCGTCGAAGCGGCCAGCATCAGCGCAGAAGCCTCACCGTATATCTCGGATGATTCTTCTGCGACTGAGAATGTAGTTTCTGTGATCCTCTGCACCCGCTCAACCAAACTGGTGTTCTGGGCAAGCCGGGTCTCGTGCATCTCCAACGCAGCATTGTTTTGCAGACTTATTCCACCCCCCGACCCCGCGGCATTCGCGGAAAGATTTGCTCCGAACACATACAAACGACTTGCATCAACCGCCAACGCCCCGCCTGAACCGGCGTTTTCGACCTGAAAAACACGCTGGCTGAAAACGAGATTTCCGTCGCCGTCGTAAGCCTTGTTGATGGTTGTAAGATTATAGCCATGAACACCCGCGCGATTACCGCGAACCAGGCTGTTGGAAAGTACACAGGTGCCACCCTCTGCCAAGGCAAGTCCCCCGCCGTCACCCTCCGCTGTGTTATCACTGATAAGGCATTGCTCCAGGCGAAGGTTCGATGCGGAAGAAAAAACTCCACCCCCGGCCAACTCCGATTCGTTCGTTGCTCCGGAAACAACGTGGGTATAGACAAGCTGTCCATCCCCGTCATAGCCGTTTGCGATCGTCACCGAATCCGAGATAAATCGGCCCATGGCCTTGTTTTGGATAAACTGGCACTGCACAAAGCGGCCCGTAGAGCCAGCAACCAAACTAAGTGCGCCACCCTGCAAAGCGGAGCTGTTTCCCATGAGCAAGCAGTTGGAGGCATCGAGGCTTGAAGCCGACAGAAAAAGGCCGCCCCCGCCGTCGGCCTGGGCAAACAGCCGGTTGGTGTTACACCGGCTGATTACAAGATTTCCATCCTGATCATAGGCATAATCCTCAACACTGCTCTGCGCGGTAGGCACGAGCGAATGACTTTCAAGGATGCGGCAGTCTGCCAACTTGATCTGGCAATTTGTGGAGAAAAGGCTGCCGCCCGCCCCGGAAGAGGCGTTGGCTTCAAGGGTGCAGTTGCGCAACTCCACCTTCGCGTCCACGCAGTAAACTCCGCCACCGCTCGATAAATCCGGCCAGGTGATTTCAATCGTTCGATACACCAGGCGGCCATCGCCATCGTACGCCTGAGTCACCGATGTTTGGGTGGTATTTGTGGCCGACCGGCAATTCCGGATATGGCAATTCTCCACAAGCGATTGCGATCCCGCAGCGCAACGAAGCCCATTGCTGTAAGCACCCTCGATGGTAAATCCTCGCACGACTATTCCGGTGCCGTTGAGAATCAAACCGGCCTCGCCGCCGCATTCCAGGAACGTGACCCCGGAGCCATAAACCGACGAGAGGGTCAGCGTTTTACCCAGCAGATCTATATTCCGGTTGCCATTTCCACTGTATGTACCGGCATCCACCCAGATCGTATCTCCGGGGGCTGCGGCCACAATCGCACTCTGCACGGTGTTGGCCGCTTTGGCCCACGTTGTGAATGGGTATTCATGTGTGCCGCCCAAGGACACAAACCGATCCACCGCCAGGCTGGATGTAGCGATTGCGAGAGAAAGAAAATGTGTGGCACAGCAAAGCAGGCCGCGCCCACTCGATCCGGTTTTCCTCCGAGGGTACGGTGCCTTCATGGTATCTCCACATTCATCATGGCGCGTAGTGGGTCACGCTGTTTTATCACACGGATATTTAGTACACCGCCACCAGGGAGGCGGTCATAAAGAGGTCGGCCTCCTCCTTGTCCTCTGCGGGCGCGCTGTCGTAGCGCAGTTGCGCGGCGGTGCGGAAGTGCAGCCAGTCGGCCAGCGAAGATTCCACGCCCACTTCGGCCAGGACCAGGTAGAAATCCGTGTCGTTGAGCGCGGGCAGAACTTCCACCCGCTCCCACAGCAGCACCCGCTCGTTGATCAGATGATCCACCGCCACGGCCAGACGGGCGGCCACGAAGTCCTTCTGTTCGCCGCCTTTTTTCTCCGTGATGTAGGCGGGGCCCGCTTCCACGGCCAGCAGGGTGTCTTCGGATTTCACCAGATCGTAGCCGAGCGAAAACAGGGCGGTGGCTTGGTAGTCGAGGTCGGCCATGCCGTCGTAATAATAGCGCGCCTCGGCGGCGTAGTAGGTGCGGCCCTCCAGATCGTGGCGATAGCTGACCTCCGCCCCCGCATTCTCCCGATTGCGCTCACCCTCGCTGTTACCGAAATAACCGTGCGCGCCCAGCGTCCACTTGGAAAGCTCCGTTTTGCGCTCGTTCTTTAGCTTGAGCACGAGCAGGTCGGAGTCGGTGTTGCCGCGGTACCCGGTGGCGCCCACCTCTACTTCGCCGTGCCAGGCCCGGTCCGGCCGCTTGTGCTTGGCCGGTTCCAGGCTGCGCGCACCGTGAGGCGAACCGAGACGGGTGCCCTGGTCGCCCAGATAACGCTTGCGCAAATCCGGATCCACGGCGGGCGGCGCGGGCTGGACCGCGATGGGGGTCAAGGCGGGCGCATTCGTCGGATCAAGGACGAGCGTGTTGGTAGTTACAGGAGTTTCTTGGGCCAGCACGGAACCGGCCACCAGCAGCCCGAGCAGCAGTACGCGTTTCGTAAATCTCATCCCGCCAAGTTACACGGTTCAGGCCAGAAAGCCCAGCGGCCAGGCGGAACTTTGCGGGTCGTAGAAGCGGGTGAGGTTGGGCAGCACCAGGGGCAGGCTGGCTTTGCTGACCCCGAGCCACAGAGCCAGCTCCGCGAAGTAGGCGTCCACCGAGGTGGTGGGAATCAGACGCCCGCGCCCGAGGTCGAGCGGGTTGTCCTCGAACAAGGCGGGGAACTGGCCGTAAATGTTTCGCCCGTTGACCCCGCCGCCCACCACCAGTTGGTTGCCGCCCCAGGCGTGATCCGACCCGCGCCCGTTGGAGGTCAGGGTGCGGCCAAAGTCCGAGGCGGTGAACAGGGTGACCTGGTCCTGCACGCCCAGCAAGGTAAGGGCATTATAAAACGCCCCGATGGCCTGGCTCACCACGGGCAGCATGGCGCCCTGGTTCACCAGCACCTCGTCGTGATGATCCCAGCCGCCGAAGGAAATGAAGAAGGTCTGGCGCTGGGCCCCCAGCCCGGTGCGGCCGGCGATGGTTTTGGCCACCATCTGCAGTTGCTCGCCCAGCGCGGTGGTGGGGAAGGCGGGATTGCCGGGCAGGGCTGCGCTGGTCGCCCCCGCAAATATTTCGTAGGCCTCGAAGGCGTCCTTCTTGGATTTGGCGAAGGCCTGGGTGAACAGATTGGAATACTGCAGGGCCAACTGGCTGTCCACGGCCGCGCTGCGAATCTGCAGCGGGCTTTGTCCGGGCTGGAACTGCGAACTATAGCCGGCCGGTCCCACCGCGCCTTCGGAGGTGATGGCATATTCAAAGATGGTCTGCCCGGCCTGCCACACGTTGTTGCCGGACAGCGAAATGTTCATGGACACCTTGTCCACGCTGTTCAACGACTGCAGCAGATCGGCCATGCGCCCGCCCCACCCCACCGCGGTGCGCGTATCCGGCAGGGAGGTCTGCCACTGCTCGATCTGATCGGAGTGCGAAAACAAACCCAGGGGCAAGCTGGCCGTGCCGTTGGTGTATTGGGCTTTGGTCACCGGCTCCACCAGGGTGCCCACGTTGGCCACAAAGGCGGCGTCCCCGCTCTCAAACAGCGCCTGCACCTCCGGCATGCCGGGATGCACGCCCAGGGACAGGCCCGGGCTCACGAGAGGATTGATGGGCAACAGCGAGCCCTGGGCCAGGGCAAGGTCCTGGCGGATGGCGGCATATTCCGCGTGCTCGGCCGCTCCGCGCGGCACGAGAATGTTGAAGGAATCCCAGCCTCCATTGAGAAACAGGCACACCAGGGCGCGGTATTCACCCACCGCCGGTTCCGCCGCGGCCACGCTGCCGGCCAGCTTCAGGTTCAGGATGGTGTTGATCATCGGGATGGCGGTCACGGCCGCGCAACTAGCCTGCCCGAGAAATTTCCGACGGCTGATGGGTTGCTTCATAATTATCTCATCACGCAGAAGGAAGGCGAGGTGACCACCAGGTACACGGCCAGCCAGATGCGTTCTTTTTCCCATTCCCACCCGGAGGTGACGCGTTCCGCCGCCTCGCGCACGATCTGAAATTCGCGCGGCGAAAGCGTGCCCCCGGTCAGGGCCAGATCCAGCCGCCGCACCAGGGTGTCCACGTCGTTGAGCAACGCCATTTCGGGCAGCAGATTCAGACGCACCTGGCGGTTGGGATCGGCATTGCCCCACCGGTGCAGGTCGTCGCGGACGGCCTTGTAGTAGTAGTTGGGCGCGGAGATGGCGCTGCCCGCGTTGACGATCTGGAATTCCGGGCCCACCAGCCCGGCCAGAGCCAGCGGACCGGGCGGCAGGTAGCCGGGCAGATAGAAATTGAACACACTGGGCGAGCGCAGCGGCTCCTGGTAGTGGTCGGTGAAGAATTGGTCCAGCCGATAGACCCCTTCGGGCGCCGAGGCATTAAAGGCGCGGGCGAAATTGACCACGCGCAGGAAGGGCTCGCGCTGTTTGCCGAAGGCGGGGTTGTTCAGGTGCGCGGGATCGCGGGCCTCGCTGTCCAGCAGGATGGCTTTGAGGACCGCGCCCAGGTCCCCGCGCACGTTGGCGCCGTTGTTGTTGAACACGGCGGACACGCGGGCCACATAGCCGGTGGAGGGGTTCGAGGTCACGAAGCGCTGGATCAATTGACGGCAGATAAACGGCGCGCAATTGGTGTGGCCGAACAGATTATCCATCGCGGCGTTGAGGTCGAGCAGGGTGGCCGTCCCGGTGTCCGGCACGCTGGCCGTGCGCGCGGGCAGGATCAGGCCGTTCAGCAGGGTCTTGGGGTCCAGATCGTGCTCGGCATCCCACGGCTTCATGGGCGTCTCAAAATGCACGGGCGCGAAGAAAACCGTGTTGGTGAGCGGACCGTAGCCCAGCCCGGTGAATACGCGGGCGAACTCCGTGATGTCGCCGTTGTCGTAGGTGGGAATGGGCAGCCCGTTGGTGCCCAGTCGGCGCGAGCCGTCCTGGTTCAGCTCCCACAGGCCGATGGAAAACAGCTGCATGATTTCGCGCGCATAGTTTTCATCCGGGAAAATATTGTTGAGGGGGTCGGGTTTGCGGTTGAACAGATGGCTCAGGTAGAAACCCATGCAGGGGTGCAGGGTGACGTCGTAGAGCAGCGCGCGGTAGTTGCCGAAGGCGTGGCTCAGAATCAGGTCGTAATAATTCGCCAGTCCGTCCGGCTCCACGGCCAGCGCCTCCGGGCGGTCCGACACCACCAGGATCTGGCTCAAGGCAAAACCCATGCGCTGACGCATCGGGTCGGGGAGTTGGGCCGGCCCGCCCGGCACCAGCGAGGGCACGCCCATGGCCCGGTTCCACCACGCAGCCTGTTTGGGATCGGTGTAGAACTCCGGCAGGGTGGGCGCGAATTCGGTGAAGGGCTGGAGCAGGCCCACCGGACGGGCCAATTGGTTGGTGATCCAGGCCTCGAATCCCATGGCCATCACCTCTTCCACATTCTCAGGAATCAGGTCCACATCGTTGGTGGAATCCTGGTCCGGACCGAACGCAGCCTGGATGAGAAAACGCGCGGCTGATTTCGGATTGGGCAGGCTGCTTGCGGTTTCGTTGCCCAGGGTCACGGTGGCGTTGGAGCTGGTGCCCACTTTGTAGTGCGGGCCCGCGTGCAAGGTGAGCACGATGGTTTCCTCGCCTTCGGCATCCGATGCGTCAGCCACCGGCGCAAATTCAACCCACACTTCGCGCACGCCCAGGGGGAAGGTGATGTTGGTGCCGGGGGCGGTGGTGTAGTCCAGGTCGCGGGTCGCGCTACCGCCTAGACTGAAGTTCACGGTAAGCGGCTTGATGCTACCGGTGCGGCGCAGGGCCACCACACCGGGGTCCGGCCACCGCTCGTACAACATACCGTCCACCAGGGAGCAGGTGACCACGGTGTTGGTATTGGTGAAGCCGGCCTGCGCCCACTGCCGGTCGTTCAGTTCGTAGCGTTCGCTGTTGGTGGCCTGGGGATTCAGCCCCAGCTGCGCCTCTTCCCAATCCGACAATTGATCGCCGTCGCTATCGAGGTCCTGGATCAACAAGCGGCGATAGCCCGCACCAGGAGCGGCGTCCCATGCGTTGCTGAGGACAAGCGCGTGGCCGGCCAAGGACGCCACCGTGCTCCACGTTCCGGTGGCCAAATCCAGATTGGCCTGCAGCGTGTAGTATTTGCCTTCCACGCCGGGCCACCACGTGGCGGTGGGGGCGGGATAGAGCAGCGGCACGGAACTTTCCTGCCGGGGATCGGTGCCCGCGATGCTCTCGTCCCGGTTGGACACCTCATCCCCATCGGCATCCGCCTGCGCGGTCAGGCCGGTGGCATTGAAGTGCAGCTCCCAGACATCGCTCTGCTGGTTGCCGTTGAGGTCAAGGCCACGGGCCGGATCTAGTCCGGCCAGCAGGCACAGCACGACCCACGAAACTTGTTGCTGGAGTGACATCATGAAATCCAGGGCACGATGGCAACCGGATACCCGGACGGGAGAAATTCTTTTAGCAGAAGTTTGCCGGGTCGGCATGCTAGGATGGCCCATGAACTTCACCGAACTAGGCCTGCACGAAACTCTGGTAGCCGCGCTGGCCAAGCTGGGCATCACCGAGCCCACCCCCATCCAGGTGGCCGCCTTGCCCCTGCTGCGCGAAGGCCGTGATGCTGCGTTGCAGGCGGAGACGGGAACCGGCAAGACCCTGGCCTACGTGTTGCCCCTTTTGGAACGGCTGGACCAGCGGCTGGAGGCGGTCCAGATTTTGGTGCTGGCCCCGACCCACGAACTGGCCCTGCAAATCCAGCGTGTGGTGTGCGACGTGCTCCAGCGCGCGGGCTGGCCGCTGCGCGTCTTGCTGCTCATCGGCGGCACCTCGCTGGATCGCCAGCTGGATAAGTTAAAAAAGAAACCGCACATCGTGGTGGGCTCCACCGGGCGTGTGCTGGATTTGGTGGGCCAGGGCAAACTCAAATTACAGAAGCTCAAGGCCATCGTGGTGGATGAGTCGGACCGCCTGCTGAGCGCGGAGAGCCTGCCCCTGGTGCGCAACCTGATCCAGGCCGCCCCGCCCGCCCGGCAACTGGTGTTTGTGTCCGCCACCGAGCAACCGGAAAGCGCGGCCGTCATGGCCGAGTTATCCCCCACCCTCACCCCTCTGCGCGTATCGGCCGCACCGGTGAACGCCAACATCGAACATCTTTTCCTGGTGTGCGAGGAGCGCGACAAGCCGGACGTGCTGCGCAAACTGCTGCACGCGATCCAGCCTGAACGCGCGCTGGTGTTTGTGCATCGCAACGAAACGGCCGAGGTGGTGGCGTCCAAGCTGGCCCATCACCAGGTGGCGGTGGCCGATCTGCACGGGGCCTTCGACAAGAACGACCGCAAGCAGGCCATGGAGGATTTTCGCCGCGGGCGGGTGCGCGTGATGCTGGCCTCGGATGTGGCCGCGCGGGGGCTCGACATCCCTGGGGTGTCCCACATTTTCAATTTGGATGCGCCCAGCCAGAGCAAAGCCTACCTGCACCGGGTGGGTCGCACCGCGCGGGCGGGGGCGCGGGGCGTGGCCTTGTCCCTGCTCACCGAACCCGAGGTTCGCCTGGTCCGTCGCTACCGCGAGGAACTGGGCATCGAGCTGCACGAGGTGCGGGTGCGCGAAGGGCGGTTGGAGCGGTAAGAAGTTCGGAGGTGGGATTTCGAATTTCGAAATTCGTGTTGAGCCCCATCAGGCCCGCTTGGCCACTTCCGTGGTGATGTCCACCACGATCAGACAGATATCGTCGGCGATGGGTTCGCCTTCGGCAAACTCGTGGATGCCCTTGACGATGGCATCGAGAATTTCCGGCGTGCTGCGGTAGACGTGGGTGCGCAGGATTTTCTCCATGCGGGCCAGGCCGAATTCTTCTCCGTTATGGTTGGCCACTTCGTACACGCCGTCGGTGAAGAACAGGAAGGCATCGCCCGGGTTCAGGCGCACGGTGGCCGCTCCGTATTCCTCCGTGGGCAGCAGGCCCATGGCCGCGCTCTGGGGTTTGGGCACCTCCAGGCGGGATACCCGGCCGGTGGCGCGATGCAGATAAAACGGCGGCGGATGGCCAGCGATGGAATAGGTGGCTACGCGGGAGGTGGTGTCCGCCACAAAATAGGCGGCCGAGGCAAAGAAGGGGCTGGGCAGGGTCTTCAGCATGGCGCAGAAGTTCGCGTTCAACTCGCGCATAAAGTGCGGAGCATTGCGCCCGCGACGCGTCTGCTCTGCGATCAAGGTGCGCAGGATGGACACGATGAGCGCGCTGCGCGTGCCGTGCCCCATCACATCCGCCACCAGAATGCCCGCGCAATCCGGCCCCACCTGGGCAATGTCAAAAAAATCGCCGCCCATGGCCAGCGCGGGCAGATAACGGTGGTTGAACTCCAGGCGCAGACGTCCTTCCACGTGTACTTCGGGAATGACCGGATAGGGCCGGTTCAGGAAGGCCTGCTGGAATTCGGTGGCCATTTCCAGGTCGCGCTTGAGTTCCACGGACAGGGAGGACTCCTCGGACAACAGCTCCTGCCGCCACTTGTTCAGCCAGCGCGTCAACTCACGCTGGACAAGGGAGGTGCGCTCGGTCAGGGCGGTGGCCCACGGCTGTTGCAGGGCGGGCCGCTGGGCATCCTCGTCGCCGTAGGCTGTGCGCAGGATCCATATGCCGGCTTCCGTGGCTTCCCGCATGGGGTCATAGATGTGCCGGTGGCTCAGGAGGAGGGCCAGTTGATGAATACCCGCGATGAGCAAACCTCCAACGGCCAGCGCCCCCAGCACCATCAGAAAAAGTCCGGCCGGAATGCGGGCTTGCTGGACGGCGCACACCAGGGTCACCGGATCACGCCAGGTTAACCCGCCATCCACCGGGCGGGCATGGAATCGATAACCATCCGCCCAGCCCTCGTTCAGGCCGGACTTCAGAAACGGTTCCAGCATTTTATGGGCCCGGGTAACGGCGGTCTCATCGCCCACCACGGGAAACACGCCCCGCCCGATCAGGAACACCAGATCATCCTTGCGATCACTGAAGCGGAGTCCGGTGAAAAGGCGGCGCAGGTTCATTTCGGCCAGCACCAGGCCGTCAAATACATTGGTGAAATTGGGCCGAATCACCCCCACGATCATGCTCATACGCCCAAAGGCATCCACGGGTTCCGCCGCCACCTGGCCGGCCGGCGTGACCCGTCCCAGCTTGAACCACGGTTGGTCGTTCTGGAAATAGCGGGAAGGTTTGTCGGTGGCGGCCAGCAGGTTGCCGCGCATATCCGCCATGCGCATGTTTTCGATATGCGGTTGCTGCTTGCCCAGGCGCGCAAAGGCCACGGCCACATCGTTGTCCAGGACGCCCCGGATCAGCAGGTCGTCGCGCGGGGCACGCGTCCACTGCAATTCCACCTCCTCCAGGCGGGTGTCCTTGCTGTCCCGGCGCTGGCTGATGGCCAGCATGCTGGAAGCATCCGGCTGGTTGGCCGCGGTACTGATGCGCGTCGCCTCAACCCGAAAAACCTGGTCCACAAAAGCACGGGCGCGCACGTCCAGCTGCGTGATGTCTCGGTTGGTGCCCTGCAGGAGCAGGCGCGTCAGCAGGATGCAGGCCACGAGAAGAAAGAAGGCGGCCGGCAACACAACAAAAGTGACTTGCCAGCGATGAAATTTTGCTCGTAACGGATCAGCCATGATGTCAGGCGCCGGTCAGCAACCGGTTTCGTGACGGTGGTCAGCGGTCACCGTACTACGTCGTACGCCGTAGCTGATGTACACCATAAACCAGAGCAGCGACAAGGTTTTCCGCCTCGGCGCGGGTGGTAAAGCGGCTGGTGCTGATGCGCAGCGTGGCTCCGCGCGCGCTCAAACCCTGCGCCTGCAGCACGTGCGACACCTCGTGGGCACCCGCCGCGCATGCGCTGCCCGACGAACAGCAGAACCCGGCCAGATCCAGCCGGGCCAGCAGGGCCTCGGTGGACACGCCGACGAATTGGAGCAAGGACGTGTTGGGCAGGCGGGGCTGGCTCCGCCCGACCACGTGACTGTCCGCGAGCTGCGTCAGCACCGCAGCCTCCAGTTCATCCCGCAAGATTCGGCAGGCCGACATGGCGCGGAAGGAGTCGCCGGACACCTGATCCGCGGCCGCGCCAAAACCGGCCAGGGCGGGCACATTTTCCGTGCCCCCGCGCCAGCCCGATTCCTGCTCGCCCCCGGCCAGCAGCGGATGGGCGGACAGTCCGGCCGGCACCACCAGGGCCCCCGCCCCCTTGGGCCCGTGCATCTTGTGGGCGCAGATGGAAATAAAGTCTGCCGCCGGGATGTCCTGTTTGCCCGCAGCCTGTATCGCATCGGTGTGCAGCCACCCCCCCACCCTATGGACACGGTCAAGCCATTCGGCCACCGGATAACAAACCCCGGTTTCGTTGTTGGCCGCCATCATGGAAACCAGCGCGGTATCTTCGTCCAGGGCGTGGGCCAGCGCATCCGCGTCCAGTTCGCCTTCGGACGAAACCGGAATCACACTCAACCGCACGCCACGCTGCGCCCACGCGCGGGCGGACATCTGCACCGATTTATGTTCCACCGCGGTGATGATGAGGTGGCGGCGGTCCGGACGGGCGGAGAGTGCAGCATGCAGGGCCAGGTTGTTGCTTTCCGTGCCGCCGGAGGTGAACACCACCCGCGCGGGATCGGTGTGAACGAGGGCCGCGACCTGCTCGCGAGCGCGGGCCAGCGCGCGCGACGCCGGGCGGGCGAAGGCGTAAGGACTGGATGGATTTCCGTAGCACGTGGAAAGAAAGGGCTCCATGGCTGCGCGCGCTTCGGGACACAGAGCGGTGGTGGCGTTATTATCCAGATAAACCGGGCTTGGAATCATGGCAGCTCTAAGCTAGATTTTTCAGCCGAGGAGACAAGCGCCATCCGGCGCCAAGTGAGGAAATACGGTATGAATGGCAGGCCCCTGCGCATTTTGGTGGCGGACAAGGATCTCGCCGTGCGAAACGCGATGGATCGCATCATTCGCGGACACGGGCATCTCTACGAGGGCGTGGTGGATGCCACCGCCTTTCTCCACAAGCTCTCCCAGACCCAATACGACATCATCTTTCTGGACCTCTTTCTGGGCGGCATGGATGGAAGCGAGTTGTTGCAGCGCGTTCGGGACGCGTTGCCCGTGGCCTCCATAATCCTGCTCTCCTCGCTGGACGATCCCGTTATCATTGATGGACTGCTCCAGCAGGGCGCCCGCGCCTATCTCGTGAAACCCGTGCGGGACGCTGTTATTACGGACGTCATCAACCGCATTGCCTCCGGGACGATTAGTCAAGACCTGACCCCAGGCTAACAGAATGGTTCATCACGGGCGCGGATATCGCTTAAGCCATACAGACAAAATGGCTATATCCGAAGGGTTTACGCCGGAAATGCGCGCGGCCTGGCCAAGTGTCTCCGGCCTGATCCGGCTCAACTTCTCTTGCGATTCGCGACGCAGAGCCCGAATGGTGTAATAATCCAGATTGATCGGGATGGACACGCGCTCCACGTGGGCAGCCTTCTCCGCTCGCTGCAGGTCGCGAGTGATGTACCCCTCGTACTTAACCGCTATATCCAACTGTTCCACAACGTCAGGATGAAGGTCCGTGCGAGCCCCGGGAAGACCCCGATAGGTGTTTTCCGGTCGCTTGAGCAATTGATCCAGCGAAAACCCACCTGAATAGGTGATTCGCAGCCGCTCGCGCTCTTCCTGTAAAACCAGCATTTCTTGCTGCGTGCGCGACAAAACGTCGCTGGATAATATTGATAAATACTTAGACTGCAAATACATACGATATCTGGCGTTGTCTTGGCGCAACAGCAGGCGATACTCCGCGCGCGAGGTAAACATTCGATAAGGTTCTTCGGTTCCTTTGGTAACCAAATCGTCCACCATAACGCCGATATAGGCCTCATCCCGACCCAGAATCAGCGGCGCCCTGCCCTGCGCCTTAAGGGCGGCGTTCGCGCCGGCCAGGAAGCCCTGCCCGGCCGCTTCCTCATAACCCGTGGTTCCGTTGATCTGGCCAGCCATATAAAGACCTTCCACAACCTTGGATTCCAGTGTGTGAAAAAGTTGGGTGGGATCCAGGAAATCGTACTCAATGGCATAGCCAGGTTTTAGAAATACCGCGCGCTCCATACCGGGAATGGAATGGATCATCGCGTGCTGAACCTCCTCGGGCAGGCTGTTGGAGGTACCGTTCGGATACATTTCGATCAGGTTTCGGCCTTCCGGCTCTACAAAGACATGATGCTGGGGCTGATCGCTGAATTTGACGATCTTATCCTCAATGGAAGGGCAATAGCGCACGCCGGTGCCCTCGATCATCCCTCCGTACATGGCACTGTTGCCAAGATTCGATCGAATGATGTCATGGGTTTCCGCCGTGGTGTGGGATAGCCAGCACGGCATTTGTCGCTCGCCGGGCGTCCACGGGCGGATGGCTGGCGTGAGTTGTTCCACGTGGAACAGTTGCCGGAAATTTCCAATTTCCAATTTCCAATTTCCAATTTCACCACAATCGGCAATTGGCAATTGGCAATTGGCAATCCCGCCTGCCTGTTCCACGTGGAACATTCGGCGTTCCTCGCGTGCAGCGTGGGAAAGAAACGGTGGCGGATCGAGTCCGGGTTGTCGCTCCATTTTGTCGTAATCCAGACTGTCTTTTTGAAGTCGTGGCGGGGTCCCGGTTTTGAGTCGGCCCATGCGCAGGCCCAAGCCACGAATGGATTTACTCAGGGTATAGGCGCCTTTTTCACCGATGCGTCCGCCTTCCCAGTTGACCTTGCCAATGTGGATGCGCCCGGAAAGAAAGGTCCCGGTGGCTAGAACAACGGTTTTTCCCCGGAGATTTATTCCGTCTTCCAGCGTGATTCCGCGCAGGGATCCGTTTTCGATCCAGAGGGCCGAAACATGTGATTCGACCACTTGAAGATGGCGGGTTTGCTCGATAACTGCTTGAATTCGAGCGGGAAAGGCTTCTTTGTCGCATTGTAGTCGATGAGCCTGAACGGCGGGCCCTTTACGTGTATTTAGCGTCCTGAATTGCAACCCGGTGTAGTCGGCGTTGCGGGCCATTTCTCCGCCCAAGGCGTCAAGTTCGACCACGATATGGGATTTACCGATGCCGCCGATGGAGGGATTGCAGGAGAGCCGTCCGATCGCGTTCTTCTCCATGGTAACCAGCGCGGTGGCCGATCCCATGCGGGCGGCCGCCAGGGCGGCTTCGTAGCCGGCATGCCCGGCGCCGACCACGATCACATCAAAATCCGGAAGGTGAGACATGGCGGACCTTATTTGCCTATGCAGAAGCGTGAGAAGATGCTGTCGAGAAGCGCCTCGTGATACTCACGACCGAGCACTTCGCCCAACGCGGCCACAGCTTCCCTCAAGCTTTGCGCCGCGAGGGCGGTATCCGCCTGGTCATGCCCTTCGAGCTGCTTGCGCGCCTCACGAACGCGAGTCAGCGAGACATCGATCAACTGACGATGACGCTCGCTGATGGCGGCGTACTGAACAGAAGGGGCGTTGCCAGCTCCCAAAAGCTGAATCATGGCTGACTTCATTATGTCAAGACCTGTCCCCATGGTAAGGCTGGTTGGGACGACCGTATAGGCGCCAGGCAGGGCGGGGGACGAGAAGGTGGCGAGATCCTGCTTGTTCGCGATGATCACACTGCGCATCGGGTCCAACGTTAAAATGCGCGCTACCTCTTCTTTATCAACAGGATGCGAAGCATCTACCACATAAAGAAATAGATCAGCCCGCGCTAGATGGTCTTCCGTGCGGCGGATACCCTCACGTTCGATGGCACAGGTGGCTTCACGCAGACCTGCTGTATCCACAACATGTAAGGCAATACCTTGCAGGACAAGACATTCCTCGATGGTGTCGCGGGTGGTTCCGGGTTGATCGGATACGATGGCGCGATCGCGGCCAAGCAAGGCATTGAGCAGCGTGGATTTGCCGACGTTAGGCCGCCCGGCAATGACCACGGTGGCGCCATCGCGCAGGAGATGGCCTTCGTTCCACGTGTCCAACAGGTCGGCAAGACGTTTTTCCTGGGCAGCGACCCGAACCAAAAGATCGTCCAGGATGGAGTCGGGCAATTCCTGATCGGAAAAATCGAGGGTGGCTTCGAGATTGGCCGCAAGCAGCAACAGATAATCGAACAACTCCGAAAGCGTGCGGGTAAGTCCACCACGCAATTGATGCACCGCCGCCGCGGCTGCGCGATCCGTGCGGGCGCGAATGAGATCCAACACCGCTTCCGCCTGCACCAGATCGAGCCGCCCGTTCAGGAAGGCGCGGCGGGTGAACTCGCCCGGTTCAGCGGGGCGTGCACCGGCTTCGAGTACGCGGTGCAGCACGCGCCGGGTCACCGCGGGCCCGCCATGACCTTGGATTTCCACCACATCCTCGCGCGTGAAACTGCGCGGGGAGCGAAAGATAAGCAGCAGGGCTTCGTCGATAATCGCGCCGTCCGCTTCCACCACATGGCCGGGCACGAAGGTGAACGGCTCGCGTTGCGAGGGCAGGGGAGGGCGGCATCGAAATACGGCATCGGCCACCACCAGGGCCTGCGGGCCGGAAACACGGATGATGGAAATGCCGCCTTCGCCGGGTGCCGTCGCGATAGCAGCGATAGTATCAGTAAGAAGGATGTGCATGCCTCGGTCCGCAGCTTACTTCGCCTCGCTGCGGCATCAAGGTGGTTTTCTCATCACCTACGCCGATTCAATAGCCAAACGATCCTATAGCCTGGTTTTCGATCAGCCTATGAATGACAGCCGGACCCCTGGCCGATGCGGGACAAGTATGTATACATACTGTTGTTACTACATAGCCAAAAGGCCGTTGGGTTGACCGCTTCTCAATTGTCAAATGTCAAGATACGACCCCGTGATTTACTGTTTGGTTTCTTCGCACGGGGGTGGATCCGCGAACGTTCCGACCTTGCCTGTATCGCTACGCTCAAACTCGCCCGCGAAGCATCGCGCGTCGGGCACCCAATGGAAATTCCGGGCCTTGGAAAAAGTACCAGAGGGGGAGGGGAAGGGTACTTTTCAGAGCCACATGGCCGATGGGATGCTTGACTCAACAGAGGGCACTCCCTAGCATCACCACTCCGTTTTCAACGGGTCAACAGCTAACGATCAGAGGGAGTTCATCATGGCCAAAGCCAAGTCGAGCGCGAGCAAGAAGCAGTACGTCTATTTTTACGGGTTCGGCAAGAAGTACACCGAAGGTGACGCAAGTATGAAGCCGATCCTCGGCGGCAAGGGCGCGAACCTGGCCGACATGGCGCTGGCCGGTCTGCCGGTGCCTCCGGGCTTCACGGTCACCACCGAAGCGTGCGCGTACTACAGCAAGAACAACAGCACCTATCCGAACGGGATGTGGGGCCAGGTGCTCGCGCAGTTGGCCAAGCTCGAGAAGCTGATGGGCAAGAAACTGGGCGACGCGAAGGATCCGCTGCTGGTCTCCGTGCGCTCGGGCGCAGCCATTTCCATGCCAGGCATGATGGACACCGTGCTGAACCTCGGCATGAACGACAAGTCGGTGCTGGGCTTCATCGAAAAGACCAACAATGCGCGCGCGGGCTGGGACTGCTACCGCCGCTTCCTGGACATGTTCGGCGATGTGGTCATGGGCCCCACCACCGGGCTGACCCATCACGACTTCGAAGTGGAAATCGTCAAGCTGAAGGCCAAGTACGGGGCCAAGGAAGACACCGACCTGACCGCCGACCAGCTCAAGGAGCTGTGCGAAGTCTACAAGCGCGTGTACCACGAGAAGGTGGGCAAGCCCTTCCCTCAGGACCCGCTGAAGCAGCTGGAGCTCTCCATCAACGCCGTGTTCGGCTCCTGGAACTCCGAGCGCGCCCGCAAATACCTGGCCATTAACAAAGTCAGCGGCCTGCTGGGCACCGCGGTCAACATCTGCTCCATGGTATACGGCAACATGGGCAAGACCTCGGGCACGGGCGTGGCCTTTACGCGCGACGGCGCCACGGGCGAAGACAAGCCCATGGGCGAGTACCTGATCGACGCCCAGGGCGAGGACGTGGTGGCGGGCATCCGCACCCCCAAGCATCTGGACGAGATGGCCAGCGAGTCCGAGCCGTCCTGGAAGGACGCCGACAAACAGCTGCGCGCCATCATGCACAAGCTGGAGCGCCGCTATAAATATCCGCAGGACGTCGAGTTCACGGTGCAGGAAGGCAAGCTGTGGATGCTGCAGACCCGCAACGCCAAGCGCACCGGCCTGGCCGGCGTGCGGTGGGCGGTGGAAATGGCCACGGGCAAGGATTTCTACACGGGCAAGAAGCAGGACAAGATCCTGAGCCCGGCCCAGGCCATCAACACGGTGAGCGGCGGCGACCTCGAGCAGCTGCTGTTCCCCATCTTCAATCCGAAGTCGGAAGCGGTGGCGGACAAGCTGACCACCGGTCTCCCGGCCGGCCCGGGCGCGGCCGTGGGCAAGATCATCTTCCACGCGCACGAAGCGGAGGCGGCGGTCAAGGCCGACCCGAAGGCCCAGGTCGTGTTGGTGCGTCACGAAACGTCGCCCGAGGACGTGGGCGGCATGTGGGCGGCCCAGGGCATCCTGACTTCCACCGGCGGCATGACCTCGCACGCGGCCGTGGTGGCGCGCGGCTGGGGCAAGTGCTGCATCGCGGGCGCGGGCACGCTGCAGATTGATTACGTCAGCAAGACGGTCACCTGCGGCTCCACCGTGTTGCGCGAAGGCGACTGGATCAGCCTGAACGGCTCCACCGGCATCGTGTACAAGGGACAGATTCCCACCGAGGCCAGCCCGGTGGTGGCGGCCATTGTGGGCGGCAGCAAGGAGTCCCAGAAGCACGCCATCTTCAAGATGTACAAACAGATCTCGGATTGGGCCGACCAGTACCGCAAGATCAAGGTGCGCACCAACGCCGACACGCCCAAGGACGCGGAGATTGCCATCCGCTTCGGCGCGCAGGGCATTGGTTTGTGCCGCACCGAACATATGTTCTTCGAAGGCGACCGCATCTGGGCCAAGCGTGAGTTCATCCTGGCCGACACCAAGGACTCGCGCGAGAAGGCGCTCGAGAAGTTGCTGCCTTACCAGCGCAGCGACTTTGAAGGCATCTTCGAGGCCATGAACGGCTACCCGGTGACCATCCGTCTGCTCGACCCGCCGCTGCATGAATTCCTGCCCCACGACGCCAAGGGCCAGGACGAAATGGCCCGCCGCATGAACGTGCCGGTGGAGGTGATCCAGAAGCGCGTGAAGCAACTGCACGAAATGAACCCCATGCTGGGCCATCGCGGCTGCCGTCTGTCCGTCACCTATCCCGAACTGATCATCATGCAGACCACGGCCATCATCGAAGCCGCCTGCAACGTGGCCAAGAAGCGGGTCAAGGTGATGCCGGAAATCATGGTTCCGCTGGTGGGCAGCAAGACCGAGCTCGATTACTGCGAGCAGATCATCCGCCAGACCGCCGACGCCATCATCAAAACCCGCAAGGCCAAGGTGACCTACATGGTGGGCACCATGATCGAAGTGCCGCGCGCGGCCGTGACGGCGGACCGCATTGCCGAGACGGCGGAGTTCTTCAGCTTCGGCACCAACGACCTGACCCAGATGACCTTCGGGTTCAGCCGCGACGACATCGGCGGATTCCTTCCCGATTACCTCGAGAAGAAGATCCTGCCCGTGGATCCGTTCGCCAGCCTGGACCAGGCCGGCGTGGGCAAGCTGGTCGAGATGGCGGTGCAGAAGGGCCGTGAGACCCGTCCCGGTCTCAAGTGCGGCATCTGTGGCGAACACGGCGGCGATCCCAACAGCGTGAAGTTCTGCGCCAAGGTGGGCCTGGATTACGTGAGCTGCTCCCCGTTCCGCGTGCCGATCGCGCGGTTGGCGGCAGCCCAGGCGGCCATCAAGGCCTGATCCTGATGCAGGTTTGGATCAAGTGATCCGGGGGGGGCGCGTGCCAACGCGCCCCCTCTTTTTTGCCAAGCAAGAGAGGACGAAGAGCGGCCATGAACTGGTACTACGTGCGGGGCGGACAGCGGAACGGACCGGTGGATGAAGAAGCCATCCGGCGCCTGATTGCGGTGGGCGAATTGAAGCCCAACGATCTGGTGTGGAACGAAGGCATGGGCGACAAGTGGGTGGAAGCCTTCCTGGTGCCCGGCTTGCTGGCTTCTTCCGATCGGCTGGGCGCACCGGGCGCGACCCGCGCCTACGACGCAACATCCGTGTCTGATACAACGGCCCCGGCGGCGGCCGGCCCATCGGGACAAACCCCCAATCGCGAATTGATGGCCCGGGCCCGCGCCTCGTTGGCAGGCCAGTGGGGCAACGCGGTGGTGGCATGCATCATCTACATGGCCGTCTCGTTTGCCCTCAACATGATTCCTTTTGCCGGCGTGCTGGGCTTGCTGATCGCCGGACCTTTGTACGTCGGCTTCTGCATCTTCTTCTTATCCGTGATCCGCACGCGCGGGGAGGTGGGTCAGATCTTCTCCGGGTTCCAGCAGTTCGGACGGGCCCTGGGCGCCTATCTGCTCATGGTGCTCTTTATCCTCCTCTGGATGCTCCTGCTCATCATCCCCGGCATTATCATGTCCTATGCTTACATGATGACGTTCTTCGTGTTGGCCGACGATCCCCAGGTGGGCGCCCGGGACGCCCTCCGCCGCAGCGTGGACATGATGCGCGGCCACAAATGGAAATTGTTCTGTCTCTACTTCCGGTTCATCGGCTGGAGCCTGCTGGCCATGTTGACCTGCGGTATCGGGTTTCTGTGGCTGATGCCCTACATGCAAACCGCACTGGCTCATTTCTATGAGGACGTGAAGCCGCGCGCGGGCTGATGCGTCCGCTTGCCGCGCTGACCCAACGCGGCTACTCTTTGACCCCAGCCACCGGACGGCCATCATGCCAGAAATCTTTTCACTACCCGGCTACGAAATCCTCGAGAAGATCGGGGAAGGCGGCACCTCCTCGGTATGGAAGGCGCGCCAGCTTTCGCTCGATCGCCTGGTGGCTATCAAAACCCTGGACCCGGCCATTGCGCCCGACCCCGATACATTGATCCGATTCCGTCAGGAGGCCCAGGCCGCGGCGCGGCTCAAGCATCCGTCCATCGTGCAGCTTTTTGACGCGGGCGAAGCGGCGGGCCGTCCCTACATGATCATGGAATACGTGGACGGCTGCACGGTGGGCGATCTGCTGCGCCGCTCCGGCACCCTGGTGGAAAGCAACGCCCTGCTGGTGGCGGAAGCGGTGGCCCACGCCCTGGCCTACGCGTGGGACAAGGATTGTATCATCCATCTCGATATCAAGCCCGACAACGTGCTGGTGGAACACGACGGCGCCATCAAGGTGGCCGACCTCGGTCTGGCCCGTTACATCGGCCTGCATCGTCGCCGCACCGACAGCGGCATGATCATCGGCACGCCCAACTATGTTTCGCCCGAGCAGGCGCAGGGCGTGGAGGATCTGGACTGCCGGACCGATATCTATTCGCTGGGCGCCATGCTGTACCACCTGGTGACCGGGCGGCTGCCCTTCGCCGGCTATCCGGGCAGCAGCGCCATGGATGCCCACGTGACGGAGTTCCTGCCCGACCCCGTGATTGTGCAACCCGAACTCTCCCCCGCCACCGCCTGGCTGATTGAAAAAATGATGGTCAAGGACCGGGCCTATCGTCCGACCTACTGGAGCGTGGTGCTGGCCGATCTGGCCGAGGTCAAACAGGGAAGACTACCCAAGCCGCCGTTGCCCGTGGCCGGACAGAGCACGGTGCAGCGACATCCCCTCCGGCAGGAGCCGGTGCCAGCGGGGCCGGAACCGGACGTGGAGGAGCCGCCCGCGGCCCGCCGCAAGATCGTAATCAACGAAGCGGAGGCCACCCGGGCCGGTCAGCAACGTTTCTATCTGGAACGCGGCCTGGGCCGCGCCTTCAGCCAGCTGCTTTTTCTAACCTTGGGTGCGGCGGCGGTGGGCCTGTTCTTCTACCTCGGCCTGCCCCAGCGCATCGGATTCCGGGCGGCGGCTTTGCCCGTACCCGACCTGGCGCCCGCAGCACCGGTGGCCGTGCGGACGCTGGATGTGGTGGAGGAAAACGTGCCGGCGCCCGACGTCACCTGGGACGATCTACCCGCAGCAGAACCGGAACAAGGCATGAAGAACGGGGTGGTGGTGTGGGAAAATGCCGACTTCAAGGAAGGGGCGCGGCTCTTCAACGATGCCTATGCCCGCTACATCGAATTCCAGAAAACCCGGGCCAACCGCGACGAATTGCCCATGATTGAACAGAAGGCACGGGAAGCCATCACCCGCTTTGAAAACGCGCGCGCCCTGGCCCCGCCAGACGTGGATGTGCCTGATTATATCCAGCGGTGTTTTCATCTGATCGCCGACGTGCGGCATTCCACCTTGTTGCAGCCCGATCCGCCCGCCCGTCCGGCGCCGCGGCCCGCCCTGCCTGCACCGCCCACCAGTGTGCAGTGAGCTGTTGTGAAAATGTGCCGGTCTAACCTTTTACCCCTGCTCGCCGGGGTGCTGTTGCTGGTGAGCACGGGGTGCGATGTGGTGCGCAAGCCGACCCCCCCTCCGCCCGCGCCGGTGGAACGCGTGCCCCTGTGGCAGGCTGCGGCACGCGGTGATTTGAACCTGGTGCAAGCCCGGGTGGGCGAGGGCGCGGATGTCACCACCGCGGATGCCGAGGGTTTGACGGCGCTCCATTATGCGGCGCGCCAGGGCCGGGTGGACATCCTTCGTTATCTGCTCCTGCAGCAGGCTCCGCTGGACGTGCGTGACCATCGTGCCGCCACCCCGCTGCACCTGGCCGCCCGCGAAGGCCAGTTGGAGGCGGTGCAGGCCTTGGTGGAGGCGGGCGCCGATGTACTGGCCCGCGATCAGGAAACGTATACCCCCCACGACCTGGCCGCCCTGTTGCATCACCAACCGGTAATGGACTTTCTGGCCGCACACGGCGGGGCCCCGGTGGTGGCGGACGCAGCGGTGGCCACGCCTGCCGATGTGCCGCCTACGGTGTGGCTGACCGGGGCGAGCTTCCGGGTGTGGACTAGTTTGTCGGGCGCGCAACTGGAGGCGGAATTTGTGCAGGCCCAGTTCGACACCGTGCAACTGCGCAAACGCGACGCCGCCCTGGTACGCATCCGGCTGGCCCAGCTGAAACCGGAAGACCAGATGCTGGCCCGCCAGCTCGCGGGCAACGCACCGCCCCGCCTGACCCGGACCCGCGGACCGCGGCCATCCACCGCCTCCTCCTTCGATTCGCTGGGCCTGCGCATCGGCAAAGGCAAACCCTGGCAGGTGCTGGACAATTGCAAGCTGCTCGCCCGCGAGGCCAACGATGGCGATTCCTTCCATGTGCGCCACGACGGAAAGGAGTATATTTTCCGCCTCTATTACGTGGACGCTCCCGAAACCAGCCTGCAGTTCCCCGACCGCGTGCAGGAGCAGGCCGAGTATTTCAGCTTCAGCGAACAGGACGCGCTGCGGGTGGGCGAAGCGGCCAAGCATTTCACCTCCCGCATCCTCGCCGCCGCGCCCTTCACCGTGGTGACCCAATGGGAGGACGCGCGCGGCAGCAGTCAGCTTCCACGCTACTACGCCTTTGTCGTCACCGCGCAGGGCGATCTCGACGAACTGCTCACCGCGGAAGGCCTGGTCCGGGTCTATGGCATGCACGTGGCGGATAATCTGGGCGGGCGCAAGCAGAGCGAACTGCGGCAACTCGAACAGTCCGCGCGGCGCGAAGGCGAAGGCGCCTGGGGCATGGAGAAGCACGCGCGAGGCAAGCCATGAACATCCTCCTGCTGGCCCCCCATCCGTTCTACGAAGAGCGCGGCACGCCCATCGCCGACAAGTGGGTGGCCGAGGCCCTGGCCGGGGCGGGACATCGCGTGGATATGCTGGTGTTCCCGTTCGGGCGCGAGGTGGACATCCCCGGCGTGCGCGTGCTGCGTTGTGCCCGGCCGTGGGGCGTGCAGCGAGTGGGCATCGGCTTCTCGCCGCAGAAACTGTTGTGCGACGTGACCCTCATATCCGCGGCCCGCCGCCTGGTGCGGGAAAATTCCTACCACGTCATCCACGCCTGCGAAGAGTCCGTGTTCCCCGCCCTGTGGCTGGCCCGGCGCGCCCGGCTGCCTGTGGTCTACGACATGGATTCCTCCATGGCCGATCAGTTGATGGAAAAATGGGGCTGGCTGAAGCTTTTCCGCTGGTTGCTCGAAGGCTTTGAGGCGCAGGCGGTGCGCCGGTCCGATCTGATCCTGCCCGTGTGCCGCAGCCTGGCCGACAAGGTGCAGGCGTTTTCGCCCGGCAAAACCATGGCCATCCTGCACGACCAGGCCATGCACTTTCCGCCCGTGCCGCCGGACACCGAAAACCTGCGCGCCACCCTCGGCCTCACCGGCCCGCTGGTGCTGTACGTGGGCAACTTGGAACACTATCAGGGGGTGGACCTGTTGATGGACGGTTTTGCCGCGGTGGCGGAGCAGGTCAAAGACGCCGCCCTGGTCATTGTGGGCGGGTCGGAAAAAGATGTGGCCAAGGCGCGCGCGCGCGCGTCCGGGCTGGGGCTCGAAAAACGCATTCACCTGCTGGGGCCGCGTCCGCTGAACCGTCTGCAATATTATCTCGAACAGGCCGATGTGCTGGTCTCGCCGCGGCTGCGCGGGGTGAACACGCCCATGAAAATCTATTCCTATCTGCTGGCCGGCCGGGCCGTGGTGGCCACCCGCATTGAATCCCACACCCAGGTCATGGATGAAACCATCTGCGCTCTGGTGGAGCCGGAGGCAGTCGCGCTGGGCCGGGTGCTGGGCGAACTTATGCGCGATCCGGAGCGGCGCGCGCGTCTGGGTGAAGCAGCCGCCCGCCGGGCCCGGGAACGGCACAGCGCCGAGGCCTACCGCGCCACCCTGCTGGGCGCCTATGCCCGCCTGGGGATTTCCGCATGAAGACCACCGTGCCCCGTCCTTCCGTGCAAGCTCTGGCCGCCCAGCCCTTTGATGTGGTGGTGGTGGGCGCGGGCCTTCACGGGGCGGCCGCCGCGTGGATGACGGCCCGCCTGGGCCTGCGCACCGCGCTCATCGAGCAGGGCGATTTCGGCGCGGCCACCTCGGCCAGCAGCCTGAAGGTGTTGCACGGCGGATTGCGCTATCTGCAGCACGGCAATTTTCCCCGCATGCGGGAATCCATTCGCGCGCGCCGCCGGTTCCTGCAACTGGCGCCGCACCTGTGCAAACCCCAGGCCTTCCTCATGCCCACGCACGGCGGCGGGGTACGCAGCAAGGCCGCGCTGCGGGTGGCCCTGACCCTCAACGACTGGATCGCGTGTGATCGCAATGACGGCGTGCGCGCGGAACGCGCCCTGCCCGCCGGCCGTCTGCTTGATCTGGAGGCCACTCGGGCCGTGTTGCAGGGCGTAACCGATACCGCGTTCACCGGCGGGGCGGTGTGGTACGACGGGCTGGCAGAAAATACCGAGCGACTCACCCTTTCCTTTGTGCTCAGCGCGGAGCAGTCGGGCGCCTGCGTGGCGAATTATGTGCGCGCCGCGGGTCTGCGCATGGAGGGCGGCGCGGTGACCGGCGTGGAGGCCATCGACGGCGTGGACGGCGGGCGGGTGCAGATTTCCGCACGCGGCGTGATCAACGCCACCGGTCCGTGGCTGGAGCAGGCCTGGCAGGGCGGCACGGCGGGCGCGGAATCGTTTCCGCTGGTGGGCGCCTGGAACATTGTGGTCAAGCGCCGCTGGTTCGGGGCGTACGGGGTGGCGCTGGAAAGCACCCGCACCCATCACGATGCGGAGGCCCTGGTGCAGCGCGGCAAACGTAACTTGTTTTTTGTGCCCTGGCGCGAGGGCACCATGATCGGCACCGTGTACGAACCGTTCCAGGGCGATCCCGCGGATTATCGTCCCTCCCGCGCCGCTGTGCTTGATTTCCTGGCCGAGATCAACGCGGTCTATCCACCGGCCCGCCTGACCCTGGACGATATTTCGTTTCTGCACGTGGGCGTGCAGCCCGGCCCGCCCCGGCCCGCGGGCGATTCGGTGGAACCGGACAAACATTCCGAGGTGCTGGATCACGCGACGCGCGGCGGGCCGCGCGGCCTGCTCAGCATCAAGGGCGTGAAGTACACGACCGGACTCGAGGTCGGCGAACGCGCAGGCCACCTGATGGCCGCGCAACTCGGCGGGATGGGTGCCCCGAAAACGCCCGTGTTGTACGGCGGCGCAGCCTGGGTTACGGCGGAGGCGGTGCAGGCGGCGGGACAACGTCACGGCTTTTCTCTCACCCCGGCCACAGCGGCGCGGTTGGCCGCGCATTATGGCAGCGAGATCGAGCATGTGCTGGAGGCGGCCCGCGCGGATGGGGCGGCGCTGCTGCCAGGCACGGCGGATGTTTTATGCGCGGAGGTGCGCCATGCCGTGCGGCGCGAACATGCGGTCACGGTGAGCGATATTTTGTTGCGGCGCACCGATGTGGGCACCCTGGCCCGGCCCGCCCCGCAGGTGGTGCAAGCGGTGGCCGAGTTGATGGCGGGTATGCTGGGCTGGTCCGCGGAACGAACGCAGGCCGAGCAGGCGGAAGTGCAGGCTCGTTATCCGGATTTCAGCGCCGGGTAGGTTGGAACGGAGGTCGTAAGCAATGAAGACGGCGTTGGCGGCACGGATCAAGAAGGCGAACGCGGCCCTACTCGAGCGCGGCACGACAGAGGCCATTCCAGACTACTTCTCCCCGGACTATGTGGTTCATCTCACCGGCCACGATCTCGCGGGTGGACACGATTTGATCCGCACCGTGGTGACCCTGTATCGAAAAGCTTTTCCTGATCTCACAACCACCCTGGACGTGCTGGCCGAGCAGGGGGATCGGGTGGCGTGGCAGAGGACGATCTGCGCCACGCATCAAGATGCCTTCAAGGGATTCCCGGCCACCCACCGCCGGCTGGTCTGGCGGGAAATGATCACCAGTCGTTTCAAGGACGGCCTCATCGTGGAGGAATGGTTTCTCACGGACCTGGCCGAACAACTTCTGCTGGCCAGAAAGGCGCTGAAGCAATGAGCGGTACCGATAAAGAGGCGGAGGTCGAATCGTTCATGCAGCGGCTGGAGCATCCCTTCAAGGCGGATATTGATCAACTTCGCAAGGCCATCAAGGGCATCTCTCCGGCCATACGCGAAGAAATCAAGTGGAATGCGCCCAGCTTCAAAACCGACGATCACTTCGCCACCTTCAAGCTGTATCCGCCCAAGACTATCCAGATCGTCCTGCACACAGGGGCCAAGGCGAAGAAACCGCCGCGGCAGTTCCACCTGAAGGATCCCCACTCGTTGCTCACCTGGGCCGCTCCCGACCGCTGCGTGCTAACGTTGACGTCGTCGAAGCAGTCCGTGGAATTGCAGGGGGTGGTGGTGAATATGCTGAAAGAGTGGTTGGGCCAGTTGTAGCAAGGATGTCGGACGTTCCTAACGCATCCGCTTGAGCGTTTCCAGCAGGCTGCCCCGGCGACCGATGATGCGCAGGGGATGATGAGGATCGCGCAACAAATCCAGGAGCGCGGTGGCGGGCGCATCTTCGCTCCACGGTCCCTCCACCTGTACCCCATAGCGGCCGGCGAGGATTTCTTCGCCCGAGCGATCCAGCAGATCGGTGCCGGCCAGGATGCGGAAGCCGCGGTGGGCCGCCTGGCTGAGTACGGAGGGACGAGGCGCCAGCGCAGGCAGCAGGTAGGTGTCGGCCAGTGCCACATCACCGGGCTGCGCTTCGTTCACCAACTGCTGCACCAGGGCCCCGCGTGCGCCCAGCCATTTACCCAGGCCCCACGGGAGTACGGGCAACGCGCGGGCGCGACGGACAAGCTCCAGTACGATGCGCGCGGGCTGGCCATCGGGGATTCGTTCGTCGGTGCCGAGGGCGAGAATTTCCAGGCGTTCCGCGGTGATGATCTGCCGGCCGGCCAGCATATAAAGCGGTGCGCCGTGGGCCGGTTGCGCGCGCAGCAGATTCTTTTCCGCGGTGGGATGGAAGGTCCAGCCCGGCGCGGTGCGGGTGCCCGCAGCGAGATCAGCAAAGGCCGTGTGACCGGCCCGTTCGGTCAGGCAGATTCCGTAGCGGTCCGCCCCGGGGGTGAGCTGACTCAAGTGGCGATATGCGGCATTAAGCAGTTGGTCTACGGCGTAATGCGGGTAGAGGTGAATGTGAGTATCGAGGGTGACCCGCATGGCGGCATGATGACAGCCCGCGGTATAGCAATCAACCTTCAGCACCGAGCAGGCGCTGACGGCACCCCGGGCACAGACAGGCTGCCGGGTCGCCGTCCCAATGGCGGGTAAGGTACGCCTCGGCATTCTGGCGGTGGGTATCATCGGTGCGGACCTCGCGGCAACTGGAGCACAGTGGGAAAACCTTTTCCAACTCCGCCTGCTCCGTGCGATCGTCCATGACCAGCAGCCAGCGGCCCTCCGTTCCGGAGAAGGGCGAAATGGTGATGATAAACAGCCGGTCCTGGGGCTGGCCGTCACGCACAAGGCGCAGCGTGGCCCGGGTCTGCACCCTCCGCGCGCCCGCCCGGGCGTCATTGAGCGCGCCACGCAAACCGCATTTGCCGCAGTGCGGGGTGCGTCCGCAACCTTCGGTGCGATGGGCTGCATTCAAGCAACTCAGCACATGACCGCCGCGCTGGCCGGGAATGGAGCGGGCGGGCGCGATCAGCAGATCGTGGGCGGCCTGATTGTATTCGAGCACAAACATGTCCGCGTCCACCAGAAACACCGGGGTGGGCAGCGCGTTGAGAATTTCTTTGTACAGGTCGTGGCTCGGGCTCGTAGGCATAGGTTGGCAACTCCATTTGCACTATAGAATACCTGCGAAAGCCGGCCTATCGGGGTAACCCTGATTCGAGAATCGGGGGAAGGCTTGGTCAGAGGTCAGGCGAGACAGCGGGGTGGCCTCCGGTTATTATGAAAGCGTGCGGAAGAAATCCATGCATACGGCGGCGAGGATCGCGCGGCGGGCGGGCGGGCTCGGGCTGCTGCTCCTGCTGCTGGCGGGCGTGACCGGGTGTCCGGTCTCCCGTCGCGAGCAGGCTGTTTCGTCGGAGCGTGTGGAATTGGTTTTGCCGCGCGTCACCAACGAGGCCACCGCCGCCTTTATCAAGCAGGCCCGCACCGCCTTTCCCCGAGCGGAAGTGTACCCCGCTTTGTCACGCTTGGGCGCAGTGGGTTCGCGGCCGGTGCTGGTGGTGATTCAACCGGAGCGCCTGAATCCCATCCAGTGGCCGGCCTTACGACAAAGTCTGGAGGCGGGCACACCGGTGCTGTTCTGGGGCCACCAGCCGTGGGCCACCCTTGAGGAGGCCGATCTCGCGACCTCCGGCTGGCGACCGATCCGGAACTTGTATGAAAGTACGGCACGTCGGATGCGCTGGCTGGAAACCGGCGAGATCACGCCCTTAACGGCCGCCGTGCAGAGTCCGTTTCCCCGCTCGATGAACGAGGGTCTTTCCGAAACGGGCCGTCTGCGCTGGATTCCGCTGGTGGAGACGGAGGATCAGGAGGGGGTGGCCCGCGCCTGGCCGGCCTCGCTATGGGTGGAGGCCCATCCACCGGCGCCCGCGCGGTGTTGGGGGTGGATCAGCCTGGAGCCTGGGGATGCCCATAAAAAAATTGTGGTGGCTCTTTTGCGCCTGGCGGTGCAGCGGTTGCAGACGGGTTGTTTTGTGCTGCCCGCCGCAGTGACACCCGTGGTGTTTGACGGCGGGCATCGACTGGAAATGGTGCTACGGGTGGCGCGTCCGCCCGACGGCCCGACCAACCTGCGCGTGGCTGCGGAACTCATGGAAGAAGGCGGCCGCTCGGTGCGGCGGGTCACCGCGCCCGCCCAGGACGTGGTTACGCTTGGCCTGGGCTTGCTGCCGCGATTGAGCACGCGCCACCGCGATTACTCTCTGCGCGTAAAACTCGAGTCGGCGGAGAACCGGGTCGTGGATCAGATGGAACAGGAGTTTCGTGTACTGGCCAACGAGCCGCCGCCCATGGCGGATCGCATCGCCGTGATGGGTTCCGGCTTCACCTGGGGGCGCCGCCCCTTTTATGTCCTCGGTGCCGAGTTGGGCCCGCACCCTGCGGCGCTGGATCCCGAGGTGTTCGAGCCGGCGGCGGTGCGGCGCGAAGTGCAGCTCGCCCTGAGCGCCGGTATTAACGTGCTCCAGGTGAACCTGGAACATGCGGGTCAAGTCCCCGCTCTGCGCTGGCTGCTGGCGGAGCTGCGGCCGCTGGCCCTGCGCGTGCAGGTGCGCGTGGCCGGCCTGGATCCGCTGGACCTCGACCTCGCGCAGGGCCGGGCCCTGCTGGAAGCCGCCCGGCTGGTGGATGATCCGCAGGTGTTTGCCCTGGAGGTGGGTGCGCGTTCCACCCTGGGTACGGAGAAGGAACGGCGGGTATGGGATGCGGCCTGGCGGGACTGGCTGATCGAACAATATGGATCCATCACCCACGCCGAAAAAACCTGGGACCAGGCGGTGTGGCAGCATCAGGGCCAGCCGACCGGCCCGCCGGACCAGGCGCTGGCGACGGCGGGCCCCGGGTCGCCCGCGTTGTCGGCCTATCGCCGTTTTGTGGATGACCTGATCAGCCGGCGCACGGGCGATATCCGCCGCCTGCTGGAGGACATGGGCTGGCGTGCGCTGGTGGGCGTGCGACGCAGCTGGGGCGGGCCGCCGGAGCAATTTCCATTGGATGCGGCCAGCGGCGTGGGTCACGCGGATTTTGTGAGTTTGGAGATAACCGGGTTGCTGGCCGACCATACGGCACGGGCGCGCGCGGAATATATCACGACCTATGCGCGCGGGATGGGCGCGGGCAAACCCGTGATCTGGCGTTCCGTGGGCGCCGAGGCGGATGTGCTGGATCAACAGGCGGAGCAGGTGCAGTCCCTGCTCAATCTCGCCTTGCGCAGCCACGCGGCCGGCGTACAAGTGCCCCCGCTGGCGGGCGGTCGGGCGAGTCCGGATTTTGGGCTGACTTTTCCGGATGGCCGCTGGCGTCCGGCGGGCGATCAGATGCGGCGTTTTAACCTGCGCGTGCGGCGCGAAGTCACGCCCCCGCCGTCCTGGAAGGAGGCCACGGTGGATCGCGATGCGGAGGCGCGCGGCGTCTACGGCTGGCTGGTGACGCGCGAGCCCGCGGCGAATCCGGAGGAAGTACGGACCCCGGGCTGGAACCAGTCCAGCCTCGATTGGCCGCTTACCGGCTTGGGCGGCGTCCCGCACCAGGAACCGGGACCGTGGTCAGCCCTCAATGCGGAGTGGGGCGCGGTGCGTACGGCCAGTCAGCAGGTGGCGCGGGTGAGCGGTGAACCCGTGCACGTCCCTGCGCGGGGGGCCCTGGAGGTGGAGGTGTGGAACACGGGCGCCGCGCGCTGGGTGAACGCGGGGGCGCTCCATCCGGGCGCTATCTGGGTGCAGGTCAGCCGGAAGGGCGCGCGCGAACAATGGTTATCCCTGGCCGAGACGCCACCCGGGCAGCGGGCGGTGGTGAAATGGATTCCCGCCGATCCCGGCCGGTGGACCTGGCGGATGTGGAATTGGGCGTGCGGTGGCTTCGGCGAGCCACTGGTGGTGGAGGTTCAGGAAACGCGGGAAACGGAAAAGGGGGGCGGGCCATGAAATGGCGTGACGGGCGGCGCAGTGCGCGGGTGGAGGATCGGCGGGCCGCGGGCGGAGCGCCCGCGCGGAGGGCGGGACTGGGGCTGGGCGGTTTGGCCGTGGTCGCGACCCTGATGTATCTGTCGGGCCGGAGCCCCACGGAAATTTTACAGGTCATGGTGCAGCAAGCCGGTTCCGTCAGCATGACCTCTCCCGCGGCGGGCGGCGCCGTTTCTCCGGAGGACAACGAGCGTGCGGAGTTTGTCTCCGTGGTGCTGGCCGACACGGAGGATGTGTGGACGGAGGTGTTCGCCGCGGCCGGCCGCACTTACGCGCCGCCCACCCTGGTGTTGTTTCGCGGAGCCGTGCAATCGGCTTGCGGGCATGCCGAAGCCGCCATGGGCCCGTTCTATTGTCCGGGCGACCAGAAGGCCTACATTGATCTCGGTTTCTACGACGACCTGCAGGCGCGCCACCACGCCCCCGGCGATTTCGCCCAGGCCTACGTGATCGCCCACGAGATCGGGCATCACATCCAGAATCTGCTGGGCGCCTCCGACCGGGTGCAGGCCCAGCGGGCGCATCTGAGCAAGGAGGAGTACAACCGGCTGTCCGTGCGGCTGGAATTGCAGGCGGATTATTATGCCGGGCTGTGGGCGCACCATGCCCAGCGTGCGCGCCAGATTCTGGAGGCGGGCGACATCGAGGAGGCGCTGACCGCGGCCACCGCCATCGGCGACGACCGTCTGCAAAAGGAAGGGCGCGGCTACGTGGTTCCGGACTCTTTCACCCACGGCACCTCCGCGCAGCGGGTACGCTGGTTCCGCAAAGGCTTCGAGAGCGGGCGCCTGGAGGAGGGCGACACCTTCTCCGTGCCGTACGAACTTCTTTAGGGCGGCGCATTTTTCCAACCCTTGGAATGTCCAGGGGTTGCCCTGGCCGCAACGCTTCGCAAGCGCGCTTGCGCGCCTAGCGATGCGGGCGGGGAAGTCTGAACATGCTCTCTTTCCAAGGGTTGGAACTATTTGAAGCGGGGAAGGATTCGTTTCGGATTGATTTCAGCGGGCATTTCTTCAAACGTGACGCGTTTTCAGGAGAACACCATGAAAGTTGTATTGGCGTATTCGGGCGGCTTGGACACCTCGGTCATTCTCAAGTGGATCAAGGAGACCTATCAGGCGGAAGTGATCTGCTTTGCCGCGGACGTGGGGCAGGAAGAAGAATTGAAGGGTCTCAAGTCCAAGGCGAAGAAGAGCGGCGCGCTGAAGTGCTACGTGGACGATTTGCGCGAGGAGTTCGCGCGCGATTTCGTATTCCCCATGATCCGTGCGGGCGCGGTCTATGAGAGCGGCTATCTGCTGGGCACCTCCATCGCGCGTCCGCTCATCGCCAAGCGCATGGTGGAGATCGCCATCGCGGAGGGCGCGGACGCCATCGCGCACGGGGCCACCGGAAAAGGCAACGATCAGGTGCGTTTCGAGATCACGGCCTACGCGCTGAAGCCGAACATCAAGGTCATCGCGCCGTGGCGTGAGGAGCGCTACCGCAAGCAGTTCAACGGGCGGGCCGACATGCTGGCCTACTGCGAGAAGTTCGGCATCCCGGTGGAAGCCTCGGCCAAGAAGCCGTACTCCATGGACCGCAATCTGCTGCACATCAGCTTCGAGGGCGGCATTCTGGAAGACGCGTGGAACGAGCCCACGGAGGACATGTTCAAGCTGTCCGTGTCACCCGAGAAGGCGCCCAACAAGGCGGAATATGTGGAAGTCGAATTCAAGGCCGGCAACGCGGTGGCGGTGAACGGCAAGAAGCTGAGCCCGCTGGGGGTCATGCAGGTGCTGAACAAGCTGGGCGGCAAGCACGGGGTGGGGCGGATCGACCTGGTGGAGAACCGGTTTGTCGGCATGAAGAGCCGTGGCGTCTACGAGACCCCGGGCGGCACCATCCTGCACCGCGCCCGTGAGGCGGTGGAGCAGCTCGCCATGGATCGCGAAGTGATGCACCTGCGCAACAGCCTGATCCCGCAGTATGCCAAGCTGGTGTACAACGGCTTCTGGTACGCGCCGGAGCGCGAGATGCTGCAGACCGCCATGGACGAGGCGGCGGCGTGCGTAACCGGCACCGCGCGCATCAAGCTGTTCAAGGGCCTGGCCAGCATCGCCGGCCGCAAGGCGCCGAAGTCGCTCTACGATCCGCACATGGCCAGCTTCGAAGGCGCCGGCGGCTACGACCAGGGCGACGCGACGGGGTTCATCAAGCTGAACGCGCTGCGGTTGCGGGTGCGGGCGAAGAATAAGTAGGATTCACCGCAGAGGCGCTGAGGGCGCAGAGAAGAGTTTAGGTGAGTAGTTTCCATTATAAGAACGGTCAACTCCACGCCGAGGACGTTCCCGTGGCGGACCTGGCCTCGAAGTACGGAACGCCACTCTACGTCTACAGCCGGTCGCATTTGATCGCGCAGTTCCGCGCGTTGAAGGCGGCCATGGCGCCGGTCAACCCGCTCATCTGTTACGCGGTGAAGGCCAACACCTGCGGGGCGGTCATCGCCACCTTCGCGGGGGAGGGGGCGGGGGCGGACGTGGTGTCGGGCGGCGAATTGTTCCGAACCCGGCGGGCCGGGGTGGCGGCCAACAAGATCGTGTTTGCCGGCGTGGGCAAGCGGGACGACGAGATTGCGTACGCGCTGCGCGAAGGCATCCTGTATTTCACGGTGGAATCGGAGCCGGAACTGGAGCGTATTTCCGCCTGCGCGAAGAAGCTGGGCACCACCGGGCGCATCGCCCTCCGGGTGAATCCGGACGTGGATCCCAAGACGCATAAATATACGAGCACGGGCAAGAAGGAGAACAAGTTCGGGGTGGACCTCGAGCGCGCCTTCGCGGCCTACGAACTGGCCGCGCGCCTGCCGAATTTGGAAATCACGTCGCTGCACATGCACCTCGGATCACCCATCATGACCTGCGATCCATACGCGGAGGCGCTGGCCAAGGTAAAGGACCTGTGCCTGGACTTGAAGAAGCGGTTTCCGACCTTCCGCCACATCGACATCGGCGGCGGGCTGGGCATTCCCTATAAGCCAACCGACCATGAATTTGATCTGAAGGCCTTTGCGGACGCGGTCATTCCGCCCCTGCAGGAGCTGGGGCTGACCGTGAGCATGGAACCGGGGCGATTTATGGTGGGCAACGCGGGCATTCTGGTCACGCGGGTGGAATACATTAAGGAAAACCCGCTGAAGAAGTTTGTGGTCATGGACGCGGCCATGAACGACCTGATCCGGCCCGCGCTCTACCAGGCCTACCACGGCATCCGGGCGGTTCGGGAAACGGCGCACACCATGTTCGGCGACCTGGTCGGACCGGTGTGCGAGTCCGGTGACTTTTTTGCCCAGGAACGTGAATTGCCCGCGGTGCAGGCGGGCGATCTGCTGGCGGTGATGAGTGCGGGCGCCTACGGCTACGCCATGAGTTCCAACTACAACAGCCGCGGCCGCGCCGCTGAAGTCATGGTGCAGGGCGGCCGCCATGAGTTGGTGACCGCGCGGGAGACGGTGGAAGAGTTGGTGCGCGGGGAGAAGCTGCCGCGGTTTTAGTCTCAAGTTCCAGGTCCAACGTTCCAAGTCGACCTGGGGCCTTGGACTTGGAACTTGGGACTATAAAATCAGCATACAATCCCCGTAGCTGAAGAACCGGTACTTCTCCCGCACCGCCTCCGCGTACGCCTGCATCACAAACTCCTGTCCGGCCAGTGCGCACACCATCATCAACAGAGTGGACTGGGGCAGGTGGAAGTTGGTCAGCATCAGGTCCACGGCGCGGAAGGTGTAGGGGGGATAGATAAAGATATCGGTGCGCCCGCCGGCCGCCACCACCGAGCCATGGTCACGAGCCACCGACTCCAGGGTGCGCACGGTGGTGCTGCCCACAGCAACAATACGTCCCCCGCCTGCCCGCGTCCGCTGAACGGCTTCCGCGGCGGCGGCGGACACCTCATAGCGTTCTTCGTGCATCACATGATCCTGCACGCGTTCGACTTTGACCGGGCGGAAGGTTCCGATGCCCACGTGCAGGGTCAGTTCGGCCCGGGAAACGCCGAGGGCTTCCAGTTTCGCGAACATCTCCGGGGTAAAGTGCAGGCCGGCGGTGGGGGCGGCGACCGCGCCCGGGGTTTGGGCATAGATGGTTTGGTAGCGCTCGGCATCGTGATCCGTGATCGGTGATCCGTTATGCGTTTCACTGACTACGGATGACGGATCACGATTCACTCGCTTGATATACGGCGGCAGCGGGGTATGCCCGTGGGTGGCCAGGTAGTCCAAAAACGGCTCCCGGGTGGTGAAGCGCAGCACGACCTGGCCTTCCGCGCCGTAGCGTAGAACGTCCGCCCGCCCGCCCGCGCCTTCGAGGTCGAGGTGCTGACCGGGGTCCGGGCGGCGGCGGCAGCGCATCAGGGCCAGCCAGGTGCCATCCTCGTATTGTTCCAGCAGAAAGAGTTCCGCCCGCCCACCCGTGCCGGGTTTGCGGGCAAACAGGCGGGCCGGGATGACTTTGGTATTGTTGACCATCACCAGATCACCGGGACGAAGGTAGTCGGGTAGTTCGGCGAAGCGGCGGTGTTCGATCCGTTGGACGGCGCGGTGCAGCACCATCATACGCGCACCATCACGCCGGTTTGTCGGATGCTGGGCGATCAGCTCCGGGGGCAGGGGATAGTCGAATTCAGCCGTTTTCGGGCCTTGGTGTTCCGGCATCATGATTGACTGTACTACGGGGTATGGGTATCAATGTACCTTGTTGCGGGGGGCAGTACCCACCCATAAAGAAGGAATCACAGGAGCCGACCATGATCAAGATGTTGCGCCAAATGAAAAGCCGCGGGTTTACCCTCATCGAATTGCTGGTGGTTATTGCCATCATCGCCATTCTCGCCGCGCTCCTGTTCCCAGGCGTGCAAGGCGCCATCAATCGCGCCCGTCTGACCAATCTGGCCAACAACGGCCGCCAGATCTACACGGCCTTCTTTGCCAAGATGATGAGCCCGGAAGTGGTTTCCGGCGCGGTCACTCTGGGCTATCCGGTCAAGGGTACGCTGAATCCTTCCACCAGCACCTTCCCCGATTCCACCGCCTATTGGGAACACATGGTCACCAGCAAGTGGATCAACGTGGATTTCGCCTTCTTTGCCGCCCCCGGCATTCAGGCTATCAAGGGCACGGATGCAGCTTCCTTCGCTCCGGCCAATAATGCCTGGTGTGCCTCGGGCGGGCTGACGGAAAACGATGCGGACAACGTGCCGCTGTTCTTCACGCGCAACCTCGACATCACCACCTTGGGGAACACGACCATCTCCAAGGCCAACATCAACACGGAGCTCAGCGTGAAGGGCATCATCATGGTGTCCAAGGGCGGCGCGGCCAACATCATCGAGCCGGACGCGCTATCGACCAACACCTTCTATGGTGGTGGCACGTCCAACACCGTGCTTCGCCCCCAATAGTTTCCTGCCTGCTGGATTCTTTTAGCGCCGCCGCTTCTTGACGGGAGCGGCGGCGCGCTGTTTTACTGCCCGACAACCAAGGGGATTCCTCTATGTGCGGCATTGTAGGGTATGTAGGCAAACAGGATGCGGTTCCGCTGCTGCTGGATGGTCTCAAGCGGTTGGAATACCGTGGCTATGATTCGGCGGGCATTGCCATTGCCGCAGCCGGCTATGTTTCGGTGCAAAAGTCCGTGGGCCGGCTGAGCGCCCTGGAAGAGCGCCTTACCACCCAACCTCTTTATGGCCAGCCAGGGATAGGCCACACCCGCTGGGCCACCCACGGGGCGCCCACCGAGATCAACGCCCACCCCCATACCGATGACAGCGGGCGCATTGCCGTGGTGCACAACGGGATCATCGAGAACTACCAGGAACTGCGCACCGCCCTGGAAGCCAAAGGCCATCACTTCAAATCCCAGACCGACACCGAGGTCATCCCGCATCTGATCGCGCAGGAGCTGAAGGATGGGGCGGGATCGATGGAGGAAGCGCTACGGCGTTCCCTGCGCAAGGCGCGCGGGGCCTATGCCCTGGGCATTCTTTCCCTGGACGACCCGGACACCGTTTTCGCGGCGCGCCAGGGAAGTCCGCTCATTGTCGGGCTGGGGGAGGACGAGTACTATATCGCCAGCGACGTGCCCGCCATCCTCAATCGGATTAACCGGGTGATCTATCTGAACGATGGCGAAATTGCGGTGCTGGAACGCTCCGGGGTGCACATCACCAAACTGGACGGCACGGAGGTGAAGCCCGACATCAGACCCGTCACCCTGCAGGCGGAGGCGGCGGAGAAGGCGGGTTTTGAGACCTTCATGTTGAAGGAGATTCATGAGCAGCCGCGCGTATTGCGCAACCTGCTGGAGAAGCACGGGGCGCTTGCGGGCAAGCTCGATCCGGCCAATCTGGGTTTGAGCGCCGATTATTTCCGGAAGCTGAATCGAATCATGATTGTTTCGTGCGGCACGGCCTATCACGCGGGCATGTACGGGCGGCTGCTGCTGGAGCATTACACCGGGCTGGCCGTGGAGACGGACCTGGCCAGCGAGTTCCGATACCGTGACCCGAAAATTGATCCCGGCACACTCATTATCCCGGTTTCCCAGTCCGGCGAAACCGCCGACACCCTGGCCTCCATTCGCATGGCGCGTCAATGGGGCTGCAAAGCCCTGGCCGTATGCAACGTCGCGGGCAGTTCCGTGGTGCGGGAAAGCGACGCGGTGGTGTTTACGGAAGCCGGCCCGGAAATCGGAGTGGCCTCCACCAAGGCCTACACGGCGCAACAGATGGCCTTCGCCCTGCTGGCCCTGTTCGTGGCGCGTTCGCGGGGGACCCTGAGCGAAGCGGATGTGGCGGCGCGCCTGAAGGATCTGTGCGCCATCCCGGACGCCATCCATCGCGTGCTGGCCCGCAAGGACCACATCAAGGTCATTGCGGACAAGCACTCGGGGGGACCCAGTTCGCTCTACCTGGGCCGCAAGTTCAATTATCCCACCGCGTTGGAAGGGGCGTTGAAGAACAAGGAAATTTCCTACCAGCATGCCGAGGGCTATGCGGCAGGCGAGATGAAGCACGGCCCCATCGCACTCATCAACGAGTACCTGCCCGTGGTCTGCATCTGCACCAAGACGCGGGACGAGGTATATGAGAAGATGATCTCCAACATGAAGGAGGTGGAGGCCCGCCGCGGGCGCATCATCGCCGTGGCCACCGAGGGCGACACCCACGTGGCGGATTTCGCGGAGGACGTGATTTACGTGCCCGACACCGCGGACGAATTTTCGCCCATCGTCAACGTGGTGGCCCTGCAGTTGCTGGCCTACTACACCGCGCAGGCACGGGGCACGGATATTGATAAGCCGAGAAATCTGGCCAAGAGTGTAACTGTGGAATAGGTTTCAGGTGTCGGGTGTCAGGTGTCAGTTCAGAGGACCCTGAAACCTGACACCTGACACCCGACACCTGAATGTCCCGTTTCCTCATAACCGGCCATAAACGCCTCTCCGGAACCTTCACCCCGGTGGGGAACAAGAATGCCGCCCTGCCCATGCTGGCGGCCTGTCTGCTCACGGACGAACCGGTGATTCTGCGCAATGTGCCGGACATCCAGGACGTGCGGGTCATGCTGGAATTGCTGCACGCGCTGGGGGTCGGGGTGGAGAGCAAGGGCGGGGTGGTGACCCTGCGCGCCACCGGGATCCGGCGCACCAAGCTGGACCGCGATTTGTGCCGCAAGGTGCGCGCTTCCATTCTGCTGGCCGGCCCGCTGACTGTGCGCACCGGACGCGCCGTGGTGTATCCGCCGGGCGGCGATATCATCGGGCGCCGCCGCATTGACACCCACATGGCTGGCCTGCGCGCGCTGGGTATGAAGGTGGAGGGCGGCGATTTCTATACCTTCCGCGCCAAAACCCTGCGGGGCGCGGACCTCCTGCTCGACGAAGCCAGCGTGACCGCCACCGAGAATATTCTGATGGCCGCGGTGCATGCCGAGGGCACCACCACCATCTACAACGCCGCCTGCGAACCGCATGTTCAGGATCTGGGCGTTCTGCTCAATAAAATGGGCGCACGCATCACCGGGTTGGGCACGAACCTGATCCGGGTGGAGGGCGTGGAGCGGCTGCACGGGGCGGACCACGTCATCGGCCCCGACTACATTGAGGTGGGCAGCTATCTATGTGCGGCGGCGGCCACCGGGGGAGAACTGACCGTCACCGGATTCCCGGAGGCGCAGACCCGCGCGGTCATGCAGCGCACCTTCAGCAAACTGGGGCTGGGCTGGAAATTCGAGGGCGACCAACTGCACCAGCCCGCCCATAAATTTTTCCGGGTCAAACGCGATCTGGGCGGCGCGGTGCCCAAGATCGAGGACGGCGCGTGGCCGGCTTTTCCCTCCGACCTGATGAGCGTGGCCATTGTACTGGCCACCCAGGCCCGGGGCAGCATGCTGTTTTTCGAGAAGATGTTTGAGAGCCGGATGTACTTCGTGGACCGGCTGATCGAGATGGGCGCGCGCGTGGTGCAATGCGATCCCCATCGCGTGGTGGTGGAGGGCCCGGCCCGCCTGCACGGCATCCACATGAGTTCGCCCGACATCCGGGCCGGCATGGCCATGCTCATCGCGGCCTTGTGCGCCAAGGGAACGAGCGTGATCGAAAACGCGCAGGTGATTGATCGCGGCTACGAGCGGGTGGATGAGCGCCTGCGCGCGCTGGGGGCGGAAATCACGCGGGAAGCCTAGCGCCTCACGGCACCTGTACTGCAAAGAATCGTTGTGCGTCCGCTCCTGGCTCATTGGTCTGCGCAAGATAGCCATCCGACGAGGAGGTAAGCGTCGTCTGCACTGTCCCATTCGTTGATAGCAGGTTGCTGCTGGCGAGCACGCTGTAGGAAACATCGCGCAACGCAAACCAGCGGAGGGATACCTGCCCTGGGGCTGGCGACTGAAGATCCCGCAAGCGCAGTTCATCGCCACGCACGCGCTCGCCCTCGGCCGAGTATTTAGCGACAAAACAATCGTTGGCCCCCGCACTCGTCAAGGCCGCGCTGTTGGTCGAGGGATCAAAGTCTGCTTCTGGTCCATAAAACTGGCCGGTGATCACGGCGTTTCCTTTCGCGTCAAGCGCCAGGCCGGCCCCAATGTTGGTATCGTTGGTGCCGGGGTTGACCGAGCCGAATCCATGTGCCCAGAGCAGGGCTCCGTTCGCTGAATATTTGGCCAGGAATACGTCGGCGGCATTCGTGCTGTGGGCCACCAGGTTGCTCGTGATGCCAGGGTCCGGATTGAAATCCGTCGTCCCACCCGACCATCCGGTAACAAAACAGTTGGTGGCGTCATCCAGCGCCACCCGGTGTCCGCCCTGGCCCGTCGTTTCACCAGAGGTGGGCATGTTGATAGCCCAGCGCAAAGTTCCATTACTGCCGTAGGAGGCGAGGAAAATATTGTTGCCGCCGCTGGCCGTCAGGTTGCTGTTGGCGGGGCCGGGATCAACATCTGCCGTGCCGCCGAACCGTCCGGTCAGATAAACCGGGCCGCCCTTACATCGCATCGCGCCCGGGGAAACAACGTCCTGCCCCGTTCCGCCCATCTGATAGACCGCGTCAAATAATCCGTTGGTTCCATACCGGACAAGAAAGATGTCTGTATTTCCCCGGCTGGTGAGGTTGCTCACTCCGCCGCCCAGGTCGAAATCACATGTGGCCCGAAAGTTTCCAGCCAGCCAGCAATGTCCGGACCGGTCCGGGGCCACGGTGGTGTAGCCTTCGTTGAATATACTGGCGATGTTCGCACCGAATCCCCGCGCCCACAGGTTGCTTCCCGCGGGCGTGTACTTGGCGAGAAACAGTCCACTCCCCGAACCTGGATTCGTTACCCAGCGGGCATCGGAATACAGAGGGTTGAAGTTGACCGTCCCGCCGAAGGCTCCGGAAATGTAGATGTTGTCCTCCTCATCCAGCGCGAGATCCCAGGCGCGTTCCTCCCCGAACGTGAGATTCGTGTCGCCCAGCCTCAACGCCCAAAGAAGCGCTCCATTCGGATCGTATTTCGCAAAAAAGGCATCGTACCCGCTGATGGTCGTAAGATTGCTTACGCCCGGTCCAGGGTCGAAGTCGGAGGCCCTGCCGTTGGCCGCCGCCGAACCAAAATATCCGGCTACATACACCTGGTTTGAGCGGTCGGTGATAATTGCGTGCGGTGCATCAATGCTCGGTGGTGCGCCTCCGCCGCCCATGCTTCTGGCCCACAGGAGCGACCCGTAGGAGGTGTACTTGGCGATGACGATATCGGTGCCCCCGGCACTGGCCACGAGATTGGTCCCGGCTTTGCTCGGGTCGGTATCCAGGGTCTGGTTGTACAAGGCCGCGACGAGGACGTTGTCATCGGCATCCACTGCAATGGCCTTGCCATAATCTTGCCCGCCGGCTCCGAGGTTGAAGGGGAAATAGCCTTGATCGGAAAGGGGGGCGGCGTGAGCAAAGGTGTTACAAACGGCGAGTGCTACAGCAAAGCCTGTTCTCTTCATCTACCACCAGAAACACAAAACAGTTTTCAGTAATCAGTGATCAGTCCGGGCCTGTCATCCCTGATTACTGATCACTGGTCACTGATTACTTATTCCTTGTCCGGGCCTTCCATCTGATCTTCCATCCACGGCGCGCCCTTGCCATCACCCTTGCGCTCGCCTTTGCCTTCGCCGCGACCTTCGCCTTTGCGGCCGCGGGGCCGGTCTTCATCGTCACCGCCACCGCGGGACTGGCGCATGCGGTCGCCCACCATGTGTTTGATCTTCTTCATGGTGTCGGCGCCCACGATCTCCCGCACGGTCAGGCGCTGTTCCACCGTGGCCTTCTGAATGGCGGTGCGAGCGGCGCCCGCTTTTTCCACCGCGGCCAGCACGGCGGCCTTGTCCGGGGTATCCGCGTCCATCAGACGGCGCAGTTCAACCTGGGCCAGTTCGACGTCGCTCTGAAGGGTCACCATCTTTTTCTCCAGCTCATAGAAGCTGGTTTGCAGGGTGGCCGCCTGCTCTTCGGTGATCCCGAATTCCTTCATCTTCTCCGGATTGTCCAGCAGGCGCTGCAGGATGCGCGCGCCCATGGCCGCGCCGTCACCCGGTCCGCCCGGTCCACCCGGTCCCATGGCGCGACGCCCGTCCGGTCCGCCGCCGCGACCTTCGCCCGGATCCGCCCACGCGTTCAAACTCAAGCCCGCCAGGGCTATCACCAACGTTGCTACCCATATCTTTTTCATGTGTTGCTCCTTGGGAACTATTCCCGATGTCTGGAGCAAACAACGCGGAAGGGTCAGCTTTTATTGTGTGGCCGGCGGAACCGGACCCAGGGTTTGGATCAGAAAGCGTTCCAGGGCCAGAGCATAGGCGGGATTTTCTTTCCAGCCGCCTTCGTCGTGCGGGCCGCGCAATTCCACGAATTCCTTGGGCGGGGCGGCAGTCTCGTACAGGCTTCGTCCCAATTCAAACGGCACCAAATCGTCATCGCGGCTGCTGGCCAGCAGCTTCGGCACGTCGCTCTCCGCCAGTTTGGACGCGGTATCGTAACGATAGCGGGCCAGCCAGCGCACGGGCAGCCAGGGATAGAGCACGCGGCCCAATTCGACCGCGGACGGGAAACTGGCTTCCACCACCAGCCCGCGCACCGGTTTGTCCAGCGCCACCTGGGCGGCAATGGGCCCGCCCAGCGACGCGCCATAAACCACCACGGGCGGTTGCTCCGCGTCCTCGTAGCGTGCCCGCACCACCTCGTAGGCCGCGCGCGCGTCGCGATAGGTGCCCTGCTCGGAGGGACGGCCCTTGCTACGGCCGTACCCGCGGTAATCGAAAATAAACACATTCAATCCCATCGCGTGCAGGTCGGCGCAGAGGTTGATGCGGTTGGCGATATTGGCCCCGTTGCCGTGGCAATAGAGCAGGGTGCCCCGCGCATTCGAATGAGGAATCCACCACCCGTGCAGCCGCACCGCGTCCTCGGCCAAGAAATCCACATCCTCAAAAACCAACCCAACTGCGGCGGGCGTGGTGTCGAGCACGCGGGAAGGCACATACATTGCGCTCTGTTCAAACCAGCGGATACCCAGCCACAGCAGTCCGAGCGCGGCAGCGATCCGAAGCAGAAGGAAGAGGGCGCTGTGATCCACGTCAGACCTCAAACACCTTTTCACACGGACACAACACCTGGGCGCCCTCGCGGGTCACCACCACCGTGTCCTCGATGCGTACACCGCCCATCTCGGGATAATAGAGGCCGGGTTCCACCGTCACGACCTGGCCGGCGCGCAGGCGAATGGGGAGCGTGCTCAAAGATGGCGCCTCGTGAATGTCGAGGCCCACACCGTGCCCGGTACCGTGGAAAAAGCCCACGGGCAGACTGTCGCGCGCTCCGGTGAAATAGCCCGCCCGGTCAAAACTCGCTTTCACGGAGTCGTGGATATGATCCGCGCGCGCGCCCGCCTTCACCATGCGCAAAGCATCGCGCTGGGCCGTCCACACCGCGCGGTACATGGCGTGTAGGTCCGGACTCGCTGTTCCCTTGACCACGGTGCGGGTGATATCGCCCCAGTAGCCGTGCTGTTTGTGCTGGGGAAAGATATCGAGCACGATGGTCTGCCCCGCACGCAGGGGGCCGTGTCCGCGATCGTGCGGGTCCGCGGCGAGGCGGCCGCAAGCCACGATCGTGTCCCGCCCCTGGCACTGCCGTTTCATCAGTTCCAGTTCGATCACGACCTTCACGGCTTCCGCCGTCAGTTTTTTTCCGTGCCGCAGCAGGAAGCCGTGCACATCCACCTTGGCCTGCCGGATTTCCTCCACGGCAGCGCGGGTGGCCGCCACCGCCGCGCGTTGCACGTCTCGAATACGCGCGATTTCATCCGCCTGTTTAATGGCACGTTCGGGGTACAACGCCCCCTTGGCCAGTTCTAGCTTCACGCCCTTTTTCTGCAGATGCTGCCAGACCGCGGCCGGGAAAAAAGGCCCCACGCACACGCGGCGGTGTCCGGTCAGACGCAACACGCCTTCGGCCCATGCGCTCAACGAACGTGCCTTTTCCTTGGGAATATTCAATTCCGCCGGCGTCACCACGCGGACGTGCGGCGACTCCTGCCGGGCGCGTCCCACCTCCAGCATGGGTACCACCAGATGCTGGCGGCGTCCCTCGTCCAACAGCACCACGGGATCCACAGGCGTGAACCCGCATCCGTAGCGCATATCCGAACAATCCCCGCCGTGGCCCACGATCAGCAACGGCACTGTTGATGGTTTCCGCATTCCCGCTCCTTTTCGCTGGGCCGTCAAAAAATATGCCCATTTTACGCGCGTTTTTCTGCTTTTCCTCCCACCACGACCCGCTTGCAAAACGCAAAGTCCGCACTAACAGGAGGTTAACGCCTGCTGCTACATCTTGTGCTTTCACTCTAACAATCAACCACCCCTAGTAGTACGGCAAATTTATTGAGCTTCTAGTTTATTCGCACTTGCCGAAGCGGTCGGCGATTTCTAGCGTGCGACCGTCATAGGCAAGGAAAAGAGTGTGCGGCTGTTGATAACCTGTGCATAACCGGAGCGGTGGTTGAGCCGGCGGTTTTGTGCTTTTTGTTTTTGTCGTGTGAGTTATGGGGTTGTCGCGTTGGTGGAGAGTCGCCTTGCGGGCAAGGAGCTTCCGAGGCTGGCGCGATGAGCATGATTCCGCAATCGTTTTTGGTGTTATCCGCGTGTGACGTGATCAGACGAGTGAGCTGGTGCGTTGCTCTTTTTTTGCCGGTGCGTGGTGGAGAATGTTGATGGACGCTGCATCGGTCTGGAACAAAGCATGTAAACACCTGCGGGACACGCTATCCCGCGATGTCTACGATCGGTGGATTGCCGTGATCGAGGCGCAGTCCCTGCAGGACGATGCGCTCGTACTGGGCGTACAGAACAATTTCTATCAGAGCTGGCTGGAAGAAAACTATCTGCCCCTGATCGAGGACGCGCTGGCGGCCGTGCATGGCCAGCGGCTCAAAATAGCCTTCAGTGTATTGCGCGAGTCCGCCCGGCCCGCCGTCCCGGCTTCGTCTGAGCCGGCTCCGGCCCCGCTGGTGCGAGAAAAACCGGCCGCTCCGCCGCCCCGCCAGCAACTGAATCCGAAGTACTCCTTCGACACGTTCATCATCGGCCCATCCAACAGTTTTCCCCATGCCGCCTCCATGGCGGTGGCGCAGTCCCCGGGTCGGGCTTACAATCCGCTCTTTCTTTACGGCGGCACCGGTCTGGGCAAGACCCACCTGATGCAGGCCATCGGGCACCATGTGCAGCACTCCAACAAGCAATCGGTGTGCTATTTGTCCTGCGAGACCTTCACCAACGAGTACATTGATGCGCTGCAGCGCAAGGCCCTGGTGCAGTTCCGCAAGAAGTACCGCACGGTGGACCTGCTGCTGCTGGACGATGTGCAGTTCCTGGGAGGTAAGGAGCGCATGCAGGAGGAATTTTTTCACACCTTCAACGCCCTGCATCATGCCAGCAAACAGATCGTGCTCACTTGCGACCGGCCGGCCAGTGAAATCCCCGGCCTGGAGCATCGCCTGGTTTCCCGTTTCGAGTGGGGTCTGGTGACTCAGCTGGAGCAGCCGGACGTGGAGACCCGCACCGCCATCCTGCGCCGCAAGCAGGAAGAGATGAACGTGCAGCTGCCGACCGAGGTCATCAACTACCTGGCCGAACACGTGCGCTCCAACATCCGCCGCCTGGAAGGCGCCCTGGTGCGCGCGGTTTCCTATGCTTCCCTGACCGGGCGGGCCCTGAACGTGGAAGTGGTGGAGAATCTGCTGCGCGACACCCTGGACCAGGAGAAGGGCTCCGCCCTGACCACGGAGGAAATCCAGAAGGTGGTGGCGGACTATTTTGACATCCGCATGGCCGACATGACCAGCAACCGCCGGCCCCAGAACATTGCCTTTCCCCGCCAGGTGGCCATGTACCTGTGCCGGGAGATGACCAGCCAGTCGCTGCCCACCATCGGGGCCTCCTTCAGCCGCAACCATGCCACCGTGCTGCACGCCTGCCGCCTGGTCGGCGACCGCCTTAAGACGGACGGGGAGTTCCGCCAGAACATGGTGGTGATCCAGCAACGCCTGTCCAAACGCACCGCCTGATCGCGTGTTTTTTCTTCCCTTGGCCCCGCCTCCCGATACCTGCGCCGACCATCGCGTTGCCCACCCGGCCTGTGAACAGCCTCCGTGCATAACCTGTCAGCCGCTGTGTACAAATAAACACCCCCCGGGGTTATCCACCGGTTCCCTCGCTTATCGTTGTTTATCCACACTATTGTCCACAGGCCGATCTGCGGGTAGCATGGCGGTTTACTTGGCTGAAAGCTTGTTGTTGCAGATGTTGTGCGGTCATACTAATAAGAAGAAGCGAAAGTCATCCCAATCTCTACTCGTATACTCATGTCAATAAAGCAGCGGCGGAGGCTCCCATGAAACTGGTGGTCAACAAAGACGTGTTGTTGGACGGTCTGCAGAAGGTTCAATCCATTGTGGCCACCCGGTCCACCCTGCCGGTGCTCTACAACGTGTACCTCAAGGTGGAGAAGGACCGGCTCTGGCTGACCGCCACTGATCTGGAAGTGACCGTACGCACCTCCCTGGAGGCCAAGATATCCCGCACCGGGGGCACCACCGTGCCGGCGCGCCGCTTTTTCAGCATCTGCCGCGAGCTGCCCAGCAACGACATTGAGATCGATGCGGATGACAAGGATGTGGTCTCTATCAAGGCGGGCGCTTCCCGCTACAAGATCATTGGCATTTCCGAGGACGAGTTCCCTCCGCTGCCCACCTTCAAGGGCAACCGTTCCTACAGCCTGGACCAGAAGGTGTTCAAGACCATGCTGGCCTCCACCCACTATGCCGCTTCCGCCGATGCCAGCCGGCCCGCCCTGTGCGGTGTCCTGGCCAGTTTCCGCGACGGCAAGATGAACATGGTGGCCACGGATGGCCGACGGATGGCCATGTGGGAGCAGGATATGGCCATGGAGAAGAACACGGACGGGCAGTGCGTGATTCCGGCCAAGACGGTGGCTGAACTGCTTCGTTCGCTGGGCGAGGAGGGCCAGGTGACCCTTCAGCTTTCCGAGAACCAGGTGGCCATTGAATTTGGCCAGATGCTGGTCATGTCCAAGCTGATTGACGCCAACTACCCCAACTATCGGCAGGTTATTCCGGTGGACAGCGGGGATCGCATTGTGGTGGAGAGGGAGATGCTTTTGAACGCGGTGCGCCGGGTGGCGTTGCTGCTCAGCGACAAGTCCAATTCCATCACCCTGACCTTTGGCAAGGATACCCTAGAAGTATCCGCCTCCTCGGCCGACGTGGGCGAAGCCACGGAAAACCTGGAAATCAAGTACCGCGGCAAGGAGATGGCCATTGCCTTCAATCCGGATTTTCTCATGGATCCCCTGAAGGTGCTGGGCAGCGACGAAGTTTCCCTGGAATTGACCAACGAGCTGAGCCCGGCCGTGCTGCGGTGCGACAAGCCATTCCAGTGCGTGATCATGCCCATGCGGGTGAAGTAGGCGAGAGGAAGTGATCCGTGAACCGTGGTCCGAACAACGGATTACAGATCACGGATTACGGCTTGAAGTGGTTGCCCGACTAGGATTTGAACCTAGACAAACAGATTCAGAATCTGTTGTGCTACCGTTACACCATCGGGCAAACAGGGCAGCAGATGTAGGGTTTTCCGGGGGCGAAGTCAAGAGAGGCACGAGCCATCACCATGCGCATTCTTTTCGTCCGACATGCCGAAGCGGTGGAGTATTCTGACTATGACGGGCCGGATATGGATCGACCGCTGACCGGCAAGGGGCGCCGCACCATGAAGTTGGTGGCGCGCAGCCTGGCCCAGCGCTTTGACCGACCGGATCGCATTCTCTGTTCCAAGGCCGAGCGGGCGCGGGCCACGGCGGAAATGATCTCGGAGGCCTTTGGCGGCCTTGAGGTTGAGGAGCGGAGCGAATTGAATCCGGGCGCCGCCCCGGCGATCTGGCCACGCATGTTGAACGAGGGGTGGAAGAAAGAAGAAGGCCTGCTGGTCCTGGTGGGCCATGAACCTGATTTATCCGCGGTGATTTCGTCCTTGGTGGGGGACGGTCACCTGAACATGAAGATGAAGAAAGCCGCGTGCGCGGATGTGAAGTTGACCTCGCCCACCAAGGGCAGTCTGCGTGCCCTGATTGATCCCTCGTGGGTTACGGGGTGAGCTAAATTTCCCCGGTGGCTCACCACGATGGCTCGCTTTATCCTTGATTCCCCGGGCGGGTGACGGTAACCCCGATTCACCCATGGCTCCTATGCGCAAAGACAATGTCGATTTGATCTGCAACATCGGCGAGTTGGCCGGACTTTTTAAGAAGAGTTCCAGCCTGGAGGATTTTCTACAGACCGTGGTCAGCATCGTGGCCTACCACATGCGGTCCGCTGTGTGCTCGGTCTACCTGTACAACGAAAATGCCCAGGAGCTGGTGCTCACCGCCACCCAGGGGCTGAGCGCGGATTCCATCGGCCGGGTCCGCCTCAAGCTGGGCGAGGGCCTGACCGGGCAGGCCCTCAAGGAGTTGCGGCCCATTCGCGAAGGGGCCGGCAACCGCAGTCCCCAGTACAAATTCATTCCCGGCATTCTGGAAGAGCGCTATCAGGCCTTCCTGGCCGTGCCCATCATGCGCGGGCTGGACCGGGTGGGCGTGCTGGTGTTGCAGGATCCGGTGGCGGATTATTTTGATGAGAACGACACCAAGGCCCTGCAGGCCATCGCGGCCCAGCTGGCCGCCACCATTGAGAACGCCAAGCTGCTGCTGACCCTGCACCAATTGCAGGAAAATACCCTGGCCGACCTGTCCGCCCCCGTCCTGCCCGAAGCCACCGAGCCCCTGCCGGAATTGAAATTCCTGCGCGGGGTGGCCGGCGCGGACGGCATCGCCATTGGCCAGGCCACGGTGTTCGGCGCCCTGGAGGAAGTCCATCACGAGCCCGCGCCCGGGGAACACTGGACCCTGGAGGATTTTCACCGCGCCCTGGCCAAGACCGAGCAGCAGTTGGAAGCGTTGCAGTTGCAGATGGACGAGCGGCTGGCCGACGTGGCCTCCATGATTTTCAGCGCCCACCTGCTGATTGTCAAAGACTCCAAGTTTTCCGGCACCATGGTCAACCTGATCGAAAAGGGCATGACCCCGGAGCGCGCCATCGAGCAGGTGGTGTCGGACTACACCCATCTGTTCGGCAACAGCGCCAATCCGCGCCTGCGCGAGAAGGTGCAGGACGTGAAGGACCTGGGCCGCCGCCTGGTGCGCAACCTGCGGCCGGGCGAGGAGGGCGGCGCGGATTACCGGGGCCGGGTCATCGTGGCCCGAGAACTGATGCCGTCCGACATCCTGAAATTGTCGGCCCAACGGGCGGAGGGCCTGGTGCTGGTCAGCGGCGGCGCCACCTCCCACGTATCCATCCTGGCCCGCTCCCTGCGCCTGCCCATGGTCATTGTGGAGGAGCGTCGCCTGCTCACCCTGCCCACGCCCACCCTGATGGCGGTGGATGGCGACCAGGGTACGCTCTATGTGAATCCCGGGCCGGACGTGCTGCGCGGGTTCTACGAATTGATGGAAGGCCGGCGCGTGCTGGAGCGCTCGGCCGCCGAGGTCAAGCCGGTCACGGAAACCCGCGACGGCCAGCGCATCCGCCTCATGGCCAACATCAACATGATCAGCGAAGCGCGGTCGGCGCGTGCCCTGCAGGCGGAAGGGGTCGGTCTGTACCGCAGCGAATTTCCCTTCATCGTGCGCAACGATTTCCCCTCCGAGGAGGAGCAGTACCGCATTTACCGCAAGCTGCTGGACGAGCTGCCCGGCAAGCCGGTGGTCATCCGCACCCTGGACGTGGGCGGGGACAAGATGTTGTCCTACTTTCCCACCGTCAACGAGGCCAACCCCTTCCTGGGCCTGCGCGCCATCCGTTTTTCCCTGCGCTACAAGGACATCTTCGTGCGCCAGTTGCGGGCTCTGCTGCGGGCCGGGGTCGGCACCGACCTGCACATCATGTTCCCCCTCATCTCCTCGGTGGACGATTTCGTGGAGGCGCGGGCCGTGGTGCAGGAATGCCAGCAGGAACTGACCAGGGAAAAACTGCCCCATCTCGCCCAGCCCAAACTGGGGGCCATGATCGAACTGCCGTCCGCGGTGGAGGTGGCGGACGAGCTGGCCGAGGAGGCGGACTTCCTTTCCATCGGCGGCAACGACCTGGTGCAGTACATGCTGGCGGTGGACCGCACCAACGAGCACATCTCCGACCTGTACGTGGCCTATCATCCCGCCGTGCTGCGCGCCCTGCGCCGGGTGGTGGACGCGGCCCGGCGCCACCGCAAGCCGCTGTCCTTCTGCGGCGAGATGGCGGCCGATCCCAAAATGATTCCCTTCCTGGTCGGCATCGGCATCCGCACCATCAGCGTGGACGCGCGCCAGATTCCGCGCGTGCAACAATTGATCGGCCAGTTGGACGCGGGCCAGGCGCAGAGCACCGCAGAACGGTTGCTGCGCATGGGCAAGATCAGCGATGTGGCGGCCGCGTTGAATATCGGGGCCTGAGTCCGCGCCCCTGAAGCCCCGCCATGAGACATTTTTTCCAAGGGTTGGAACTTCGAAAAAGCTCTTTTTCCAAGGGTTGGAAACGGGGGTGGATTGCACTGGCGTGGTTGCTGGCCCTGAGTTCCCTTTCCCGCGCCCAGACCTACACCATCCGCGACCTGGGCACGTTGGGCGGGGCCAACAGCCGGGCCTACGACGTAAACGCCGCGGGCTGGGCCGTGGGCGAGGCGGAGACCACCAACGGATTGCTGCACGCTTTTCTGTGGACGCCCGAGCGCGGCATGGCCGACCTGGGCACGCTGGGCGGCGAGGTGAGCCGGGCCTACGGCATCAACGATCGCGGCCAGGTGGTGGGCGAGGCAGAAACGGGGGACGGGCACATGCTGGCCTTCCAGTGGACGGCGGGCGAGGGGATGCGCGCCCTGCCGCTGCCCGAAGGCGTGCGCGAAAGTTATGCCTACGGCAACAACAACTACGGCGTGGTGGCGGGCGCGGGCGACGTGGGGGAGGGCACGCGCGCCCTGGTGTGGTCGGTGGACGGTCCGGCCGTGCCGGAGCTGCTGGCCCACAGCGGGTCGAGCATCGCCCACGATGTAAATGATTTCGGCGACCTGGCCGGGCAGGCGGAATCCGGCGAGCCGGGGGCCTGGGTCAGCCGCGCCTTTATGCTCGGTTCCTCGGGGTTGCATCACAGCCTGGGTCCGGCCACCGGCGAATGGAGCAGCGCCGCGCTCACCATCAATGCCCGTGGGCTGAGCGCCGGGTTCGCCGAACTGGACGGGGCCACCCACGCCGTGCTGCTCGATCCCACCAACGGCTGGACCGATGTGGACACCCTGGACAGCGTGTACAGCGTGGCTTATGGGTTGAACGCGACCGGCCAGGTGGTGGGCCTGTTCGTGGCCAGCCACGAGGACGAGGACCGCGCCTTTGTCTATCAGGGCGGGCGTATGGTGGATTTGAACGAGCGCGTGGAGTCGGAAGAGCCGTGGCTGCTGGTGGAGGCGCGCGCCATCAGTGACGACGGCCTCATCGTGGGCTACGGCCTGCGCAACGAACGCGAGCGCGCCTATCTGCTCACCCCGCGTGCGGAGGCCCGGGAGGACCAGGGCCGCGTGCTGGTGAGCAAGCCGGAGCGCGGGGCCCGCTTTACCGAGGGCGAGTCGGCGGAGTTGGAGGTCGCCGTGACCGGGGTGCCGGACGTGCATCGCGTAACTTTTTTTGCCAACGGCTCCGTGCTCGGCTCGGTGACCAGCGCGCCCTATCGGTTGCTGTGGAAGGATCTCGACGCCGGGTCCTACGACCTGGTGGCCTCCGCGGCCGATCGCGAAGGCCGGGTGCGACGCTCCCCCCGCGTGCGCATGGAAGTGCGGCTGGGTCCGGGCGAGAAGCCGGCCGTCATCGTGGTGGAACCGGACGACGGCACCGCGCTGGCCCTGGGCTCGAATGTGTTGCTGCATGCGGAAGCGCGGGCGGGCGAGGGCGAACCGGCCTCCGTGACCCTGCTGGTGGATGGCCAACCGCTGGTCACCTCCAACGGTCCGGTGGCCAGCCTGTACTGGACTGCGCCCACGGCCGGGCTCTACAAGGTTACCGCCGTGGCCTCCAACGAAAGCGGCGCCGTGGGCACCTCGCGCCCGGTGCGCATCAATGTGAGCGAGGCGGAGTGAAGGCGGGCGACTTCAACCTGAGCCAGCGGGGCCGGAGTTTTGCCCATGCCTTGCGCGGACTTGGTTATCTGGTGCGCACGCAGCCGCATGCCCGTCTGCATATCATCGCCACCACGGGCGTGATCGTGGCGGGTATGGTACTTGAGGTGTCGCGCGGCGAGTGGTTGCTGTTGGTGCTGGCCATTGGGCTGGTGTGGATGGCGGAAGCTCTGAACACCGCGCTGGAAGCCCTGGCCGACGCCGTCCACCCCGAACACCATCCCCTGGTGGGCCGGGCCAAGGATGTGGCCGCGGCAGGTGTTTTGTTGAGCGCCATCGCGGCTGCGGTCGTCGGCTTGTGGATCTTTATTCCGCGCCTATAACGACGGCTCGGTCAGATCGGGGTCGCTATCGGGATCGGAATCGGAATCGACCCCGATACCGATTCCGACCCCGACCGCGATCTACCTCACCAAAGAATCCACCGCCAGCTCACCCAATCCCGCCCACGCCTTGAGGGCGGAATATTCCGCGCGGGCGGCGGCCCGGCGGGCCTCGTTGTTTCCGCGTACCGCGCCGATCAGCACATTCTTGGGCGTGTGTACGGCGTCCACGAATTCAGAAACGGTGACCCGATAGCCCGCCGCTTCCAGAGCGAGCACGCGGAGGCCATCGGTCAGCCATTCTGCCAAACGTTCCTTGAACAGGCCGTGCTCCAGCAGGGGCGCCACGGGCGGGGGAGCGCCCAGAGCGCGGCGTACATCCTTGTGACAGCAGGGGGCCACCACGATGACCCGCGCGCCCGCAGTCACGCCGCGCACCAGGGCGTGATCGGTGGCGTCGTTGCAGGCGTGCAGGGCGATCAGGATATCGAGCGCGGGCAGGGCGGCTTCTTGGATGGTGCCGACCTTGAACGACAAACCTTCCGCGGGCAACTGGTCGGCCACCTTTTGCGCGGAGGCCACCACCCCGGGTTCGGCATCGAGCCCGATGACCTGCGCGGCGTAACCGAGTTTATGGCGCAGCAGATGCCAGGCCGCGAAGGTGAGGTAGCCTTTTCCGCAGCCCATGTCGGCCAGGGTCAGGGCCGCGCCGGTCGGCCAGTGGGCGTCCTTGATCAGGTGGGACAGCAGATCGGCATAGCGTTCGATCTGGCGGAGTTTATCGCCCTGGCCCGGCCGGGGGCGGCCCCGGTTATCGGTGATCTCGAGGGCGTTGAGCCAGGTGGAGGCATTGCCCATATGATGTTGTTTGGCGCGGTTGTGTTCGCGGGAGGGCGGGGGCAGGCTGGCGGCTGCGTGGGCCACCAGGCGGGGGCGCTGGCCGGGGGTGGCCACCAGTTGCCACGCCTTGCCGGTGGTACGCAACCAGGCTGTGCCGCCGTCGGCCAGCAGGCGCTCGACTTCGGCCAGTGCGGTGACGGGATCCAGGGAGCGGGTCAGGTCGCGCCGGGCCTCGTGGGTGACCCAGGAAAGGGCGGGGCCTTCGCGCAGATCCACCGGGCGCAGATCGGCGGGGTTTCCCCGGGCCGGGGCCAGGCGCAGTTCGACCCAGGATTTGTCGGACCAGGCCTGGTGGGCATGTTTCAGAAAGGTGGCGGCCGGGCTGGTGTTGGGTGTCATAGGCGCAACCATAACGCAGAGTTGCCCTTAGAAGAAGCCCGGTAATGTAAGGTTTACCGAACGGGCTCGAACTATCATACTGGAGTGAACGGAGGAGTGCCGGGCCGGGTCTAACGCGGCAACGGAACGGGCGCGCCATGATGGATACCGATAGCAAAACCATAAAGATTTACCTGCGCGAGATCGGGCAGACCGACCTGATCACGCCCCAGCAGGAAATTGAGCTGGCCGCCCGCATCAAGAAGGGCGACGCCAAGGCCCGTGCTCACATGATCGAGGCCAACCTGCGTCTGGTGGTGAAAATTGCCAACGACTATGCGCGCTACGGGTTGCCCCTGCTGGATTTGATTTCGGAAGGCAACATTGGGTTGATGAAGGCGGTGGAGCGGTTTGATCCCAAGAAAGGCGGCAAGCTCAGTACCTACGCCGCGTGGTGGATCAAGCAGGGCATCAAGCGGGCTCTGGCCAACCAGAGCAAGACCATCCGACTGCCTGCGCATCTGGTGGACAAGATCGCCAAGATGCGGCGCGCCGAACATCACCTGCAGGACAAATTGGGACGCGAGCCTGAGCCCGAGGAATTGGCCCAGGAGCTGGGCGTGCCGGTGTCTGCCATTACCCACTGGCGGACCTCGTCCATGAAGCCCACCTCGCTCGACGCCCCGGTGGCGGAGCAGGACGGGGCGGACTACAACGAGATCATCGGGGATGACCGCGTGCGCTCGCCCTTTGTGGAAATCAACGACCGGCAGTTGCGCGCAGAAATGGAAGAGCTGCTGGAACGGCTCGACAAGCGGGAGCGGGACATTCTTAAATACCGCTTCGGCCTGCAAGACGCGAAAGAAGAGACCCTGGAAGATGTGGGCAAGCGCTTCAAGATCACCCGCGAGCGTGTGCGCCAGATCCAGAACGCGGCGCTGGAAAAGCTGCGTGAGATGATGGAAGAGAACGAACGCGTCGCGGCTCCGGAGGAAATTGGAGTATGAGCTTTGATCGGGTACGCGCCGCCATTCGAGACATCCCGGACTTTCCCAAGCCCGGGATTCTTTTTAAGGACATCACCCCCGTGCTGTCCGATCCCGCCCTGTTCAAATTCGTGGTGGATGCCCTGGTGGCGCGCCATCGGGCCAGCGGGGTGACCAAGATTGCCGTGGTGGAGTCGCGCGGATTTTTGTTTGGCTCCGCGGTGGCCTATCAGCTCGGAGTGGGTCTGGTGCCCATCCGCAAGAAGGGCAAGCTGCCCTACAAAACGGTCGAACAGAGTTATGCCCTGGAGTATGGAACAGCCACCCTGGAGATTCATCAGGACGCGTTTCGGGCCGGGGACCGGGTGGCGGTGATCGACGATTTGCTGGCTACGGGTGGCACTGCGCGTGCCGCGGCCGAGTTGGTGGAAAAATTGGGAGCCAGCGTGGTGGAATTGGATTTCCTGGTGGAGCTGGCTTTCCTCAAGGGTCGCGACAAGCTCACCCGTTTCGCCATTTTCGCGCCCGTGGTGTTCTAACCCACCCCGGCCGACGGGCTCAGCTCCATCGGGGTCGGCGTCGGTATCGGGTCTCGGGATCGATTCCGATACCGACCCCCGATGAGGAGTCACCGTCACTTGAAAAGAGATTTGAAACCTGCAACTTGAAACCTGGAACTCGATCCCCCTCCTTGGAGGGGATCTAGGGGTGGGTCTCTTCCGTGATAGGGCCCCGTCTCGGCCTGAGCTGTGCTGCCACATCCTGCTGGATGCGTTGAGCCTCCGCAGGATCAAAATCCTGATGCGGCAACTTCCGCACCCCGAATTCCTGTAGTTGCACATGCACATCGGGTTTCACGCCGTGGCGGGCCAGGCAATGCCGGGCGCAATTCAGCGCGCATCCATCCAGGGCCACGATTACGCGCCCGGAGCGGGCCTTGTTGACCAGCGACGGTACATCCCCGCCCACGCCCGCGATGCAGCTCATTTCCGCCTCGCCCGCGCGGTCCAGGCGCACCGCGATGTGATTGGCCATCTGGGCCGCGCTGGAACAGCCCGAGCAGGCATAGACCAACGGCAACGACCCGATCGGTTGGACGCCCTTCCCGCTCATTTCGACCGCACCTCTCGCACCGCGCGCACCACTTCGTCAGGATCGCCTTCCAGTCCTTCGCGTTGAAAGACGATGTGACCCCCGGCATCCAGCACGGTGATCAAATTGGCGTGATCAATGTTGCCGTCCTCGTCGCGGCGATAACGAACGTTCAGCACCGCGGCCAGTTCGCGCACCTGATCTTCATCGCCGTGCAGCAGGGTCCAGCGTTGGAGATCCAGACCCTTGGTGGTTGCGAAGGATTTCAGGGTGGCGGGCCGGTCGCGCTCGCTGTCGAAAGACGCCATCACGAAAACCACGCCCGCCCGCTCCGCTTCGGAGAGGCGCTGCTCAATCTTCTGCAAATCAGCGGTGATGCGCGGGCAGGCATAGCCGCAGTGGGAGTAGAACATGACCACAATATGAGGGGTTCCGCACAGCCGGGGCAGCGGGAAGGCCCGGCCTTCCTGGTCGGTCCAGGTGGCGTCCAGGTCGCACAGGGAGCCTTGGTCGGCCGGTGCGACGGCGGCGAGGCTGAGCAGCAGGAGGGCGATGGAGAATCGTTTCATGGGGCATGGTCCTGGGCGCACCGGAAGCCCAGGTTGGGCACGGTGTAGTGGGCTTTTAAACTGCTGCGAAAGGCATAGCGCATGAAGGCGGCGTAATCATCGAAGGAAGAAGCGCCGAGGGCACCGCTGCCGCAGAACAAATTCCCATCCAGTCCGGCATCGGCCCGGGATTCGCCGGTCACCAAGGCGGTGTTGAAGTCATTCACCCATTCCCAGACCAGGCCGTGCAGATCCCAAACCCCGTTTGCTTGGGCGGCCGTGGAGCCCACGGAGGGCAGGGGGCCACGCAGCGGCCGGCCGTACCAGGACAGGATGCGCGCCACGGTGGTGGTGGCGTCGGTTCGGGCGGCCAGCTCCCATTCGGCCAGGGTGGGCAGGCGGCGGCCTTTCCACTTCGCGTAGGCGCGGGCCGCGAACCACGACACATGGACCACCGGGCTGTTGGAGGGCGCGCCCGTTCCGAGGCGCAGATCGTCGGCCCAATGCTGAAGGTACGATTCGTCGGCGAACAAACGTTTGACGCGGGAGCGCTGCCACGTGGGCACGGCTTGCACAAACTCCAGGTAGTCGGCGTTGGTCACCGGATAGCGATCCAGGCGGAAGGGCCGAACCTTCACCGTTCCCTGGCTGGTGAAAAGGTTGGTGTACGTCCCGCCCGGTATGGGAACGGACTCGGCTCGGGCTAGGAGGACCAGACCGAGCCAGCAGCAACCGATGAGGGAGGAAGCCTTCATCAATGTTCGGGCGGTTGGGCGGGTGGGGCGCCGGCGTCACGCACGGCCTGAACGTGGGCGGGGGTGACGGCCTCTGCGCTGTTGCCCCAGTTGTTCATGACGAAGGTCAGTACGTTGGCGATTTGTTCGTTATCGAGATTCTGCGGAGTCATGACCTGGTTGTAGTTCTGGCCATTGACCGTGATGGGTCCCTGCATGCCATGCAGCACGATGCCGATGGCGCGGTCGCGGTCGGCCATCAGGTAGTCGGACTTGGCCAGGGGCGGAAACACGCCTGGCAAACCCTGTCCGTTGGCCTGATGGCAGGCGAAGCAAACCTGGTTGAACACCACGCCACCGGCGTGAATGCGTTCGTCCTTGGTCAACTCGCGGCTGGGGGCGGGCGTGGGCTGGGCGGTGCGGGTGGCCTGGCCTTCCGGCTGATACACCTCGTCGGTTTGTTTGCCGGAATAAATGGTTTTGTCGTCCGGGCCGTCCACCTTGAGCATGCCCAGCGACCCTTTGTTGAAGGTGCGGAAAATGGAGTGATCCACCAGTACGTAGGTTCCCGGAACCTCCACCTTAAAATCCACGATGGCGGATCCACCCGCCGGCACCAGTGTGGTCTGCACGTTGGCGTTCAGGCGGTCGCCCCCCTCCATGTACACCCAGTCAAAAATCTCGCCGATGACGTGGAAGGACGAGATGAGGTTGGGGCCGCCGTTGCCGACAAACAGGCGCACCGTTTCCCCCACCTTGGCCGTGATGGATTGGTCTCCGGCCAGCGCGCCCACGGCGCCGTTAAAAACCACGTAGTCCGGATTTTCATCCAGGGCCTTTTCCATGGAGAACGGCTGCAGGCCGGCTTCGCCATAACGCCCGGCGGTGTAGAACTCGCCTTGCATCACGTAGTATTCGCGGTCCACCGGCGGCAGGCCGGATGCCGGCTCCACCAGGATCAGGCCGTACATACCGTTGGCGATGTGCATGCCCACCGGCGCGGTGGCGCAGTGGTAGACATAGAGTCCGGGATTCAGCACCTGGAAGGAAAAGGTGGAGCTGTGTCCGGGCGCGGTGAACGACGAAGCCGCGCCGCCTCCCGGTCCGGTGACGGCATGCAGGTCAATGTTGTGGGGCAGTTTGTTGTCCGGATGATTGTGCAGGTGAAATTCGACCTCGTCTCCTTCGCGCACCCGGATGAAGGGCCCGGGCACCGCGCCGCCAAACCCCCAGAAGGTGTATTCCACGCCATCGGCCAGGCGCGCGGTATACTCCTTGACCTCCATATTCACCACCACCCGGGCCGGGGTCCGGCGCGTGATGGGTGGCGGCACCTGCGGGGCGGGAGTCAGCACCGCCTGTTCAACGGGCAGCCCGGCCGCGGCAGACATCAGGCCGACGCCCCATCCGACGATCATCCAAGCGAGGTGTTTCATCTCATCTCCAATTTAAGACTATAACGTCTTAATTCAGTTTAAAAATTTTTATCGTAGCCGCATTCCGGCCAGCAGCGTCTCTTTGCCGATTTCGGCTAGGGATGTCTGAGCGAAAACGTCCTTCAGGGCTTTGCGCTGGTCGATCCAAGCCGCGTGCAACGGGCACGGTTTACGATCTCCACACCCTTCCAGGCCCAGCACACAGGTCTGGAATAGTTCCGGTCCCTCCAGGCATAGGATCAAGTCCAGCACGGTCACGGTGCGCGGATCGCGGGCCAGCGCCACCCCGCCGGTGGGCCCGCGGTACGAGGTGAGCAACCCGTGCTCGGTCAACTGCTGGAGGATTTTGGTCAGGAAATGAAAGGACAGCTCCAGGGTTTCGGAGATCTCGCGAATGGGCACATAAGGACGGTGCTCCCGCTGTGCGACCAGGAAAAGCACCGCCCGCAAACCGTATTCGCACCGCTTGGAAAGTAGCCCCATATATTTAAGCCTAATTTGTCTTGAATAAAACCATACCAGCTTTCAGGGTGGAGTCAATGCCGCGCTGAGAGATGGATCATGATGCATAGCTGGTATGTGGTTTCGGTTTGGTTTCATATCGTCGCCGCCACGCTGTGGGTGGGAGGCATGCTGTTTCTCGTGCTGGTGCTGGTGCCCGCGTTGCGTCGCTTGCCGGACCGCCAGCTGGCCGTGCAACTGATCCGGGACACCGGGCGGCGCTTCCGCAGTGTGGGCTGGGTCACCCTGGGTGTTCTTCTGGTCACCGGTACGACCAACCTGCTGGCCCGCGGTCTGGGTTGGGACATCCTGCGCACCGCCGATTTCTGGCGCAGCTCGTTTGGCGCGGTGCTGGCCTTCAAGCTGGGCGTGGTGGCGCTCATTCTGGTCCTCAGCGCCGTGCACGACTTCCGGGTGGGGCCGCGCGCGTCGGAGGCGCTGCGGGTGAATCCGACCGACCCGGTCGCCCTGCGCCTGCGTGTCCTGGCCACCTGGTTCGGGCGGTTGAACCTGGTGCTGGCCCTGGTGGTGGTGGCGTGCGGCGTCATGCTGGTCCGCGGCCGTCCGTGGTGAAGCGAAAAACAGGAAAAGGAGTGCGCGTATGAAGAAAAGTGTGATCCTGATGGCGTTGGTGGCGGGTTCGGTCGGGGCCGCGGAAACGCCCGCCCCCGTGTTTCAAAACCTCCGCTACGATGACAACGCGGTGACGCGCGAAGCGGCGGTGATCCATACCACGTTTAAGCTGAACGACGCGGCGTCGTGGAGCGCGGGCGGCCAGGCCCGGGTGCGCGGGGAAAGCTGGAACAACTTCGCCTTAGCGTCTGCCCAGGACGACACCTTTGTACTGACCCGGCTGCGCCTGCACAGCGATCTGCGGCTGGCCAAGGGTTTCCGCATCTATGTCGAGGGCATCAGCGCGTTGGCCACGGAGCGCGATCTGCCGGGCGGGCGGCGTCCCCTGGATGAGGACTCCGCCGACCTGCTGAATGCCTTTGCCGAGGGGTCTCTGACCGCGGGGGGAGTGGAGGCAACCCTGCGCGCCGGGCGGCAGGAACTGTCGTATAGCAAGCAGCGTCTGATCAGCCCGCTGGATTGGTCCAATACACGGCGCACGTTTGACGGGGCTCGTCTGCTGACCAAAGCCGGGGCCTGGAAGGCGGACGCCTTCGCCACCCGCTGGGTGCAGGTGCAACCGCACGACTTTAACGACGGTGATTCCGGGCGTGACTTTTATGGCCTGTATGCCACCCGCACCCTGACCGAAGGTCGGGGCGCGCTGGACCTTTATGCTCTGGGCCTGGAGCGTGACACGGCGAAATTCGGAACCGTTTCGGGGGCGGAGGATCGCTACACCCTGGGGGCCCGGTGGGGCGGCACATGTGCCTGCGGGGCGGATGTTGATGTGGAGGGCGGTTACCAGTTCGGCGAAGTGGGCGCGGCGGATGTGGCCGCGTGGTTTGTGGCCGCCCAGGTGGGATTCGCCCCGGCGGACTGCCCGCTGAAGTCGCGCTGGTTCGTGGGCTATGATCTGGCCAGCGGTGACGACGATCCGGCTGACGATGAAGTGGGTACGTTTAACCAGCTCTTTCCCCTGGGGCACGCCTATTTCGGCGGCATCGATGTGGTGGGTCGGCAGAATATTTCCGATATCAGCGCGGGCGTTTCCATGTCGCCGCTGGCCCGGACCACCCTCCGCGTGGAGGGCCATCTGTTTGCCCGGGCGGAAAATGCGGACGCCCTCTACGATGCGGGCGGCAACGTGGTTCGGGCGGGCGATGCCGGCCCCGCCCACGAAGTGGGCCAGGAAGTGGATGTGGTGGCCGACTATAAATGGAACCTGCATCTGAACCTGCAGGCGGGCTACAGCCATTTCTTTGCCGGTGATTTCCTTTCGCCATCGGGCGCCGATGAGGATGTGGACTTCGCCTACGCCTCCGCCCAGTACACGTTCTGAGTCGTTGTCCGTCCGCCGGAGGGGTTCATTGCGGCCTCTCCTTCAGGTGTGCTATACACCCCCCGTACCTGCGCCCGAACGGCGCAGCGGGGGGATTCCTTTATGAACACACCACAAGCGGATATGGCGTTGATCGGGCTGGCCGTGATGGGCGAGAACCTGATCCTGAACATGGCCAACCACGGGTTCACGGTGGCGGCCTACAACCGGACCACGGCCAAGGTGGATGAATTCCTGGCCGGCCGGGCCAAGGGAAAGAGCATTGTGGGCGCGCACGCGCTGCCCGAGTTGGTGGCCCTGCTGAAGCGGCCGCGCCGCGTCATGATGATGGTCAAGGCTGGCCCGGCGGTGGATCAGTTGATCGAACAATTGATCCCCTTGCTGGAACCGGGCGACATCCTGATCGACGGCGGCAATTCGTGGTTCCAGGACACCCAGCGCCGCCAGAAGGAAGTGGAGGCTCGCGGCCTGCTTTATATCGGCACCGGGGTTTCGGGCGGCGAAGAGGGCGCCCTGCTGGGACCCAGCATCATGCCCGGCGGCTCGCCCGCCGCATGGCCGCACGTGAAACCGATCTTCCAGCATATCGCCGCCCAGGTGGCGGATGGTCCCTGCTGCGACTGGGTCGGTTCCGATGGGGCGGGCCACTTCGTAAAGATGGTGCACAACGGCATCGAATACGGTGACATGCAGCTTATCTGCGAGGCCTACGACCTGCTCAAGCGCGGGCTGGGTATGCAGGCGCCCGAACTGCACGACATCTTTGCCATCTGGAATGAAGGCGAGCTGGATTCGTACCTCATCGAAATCACCTCCAAGATTTTCACCCGCACCGATCCGGAAACCGGCCGGCCGCTGGTGGACGTCATTCTGGACGCGGCAGGCCAGAAGGGCACGGGCAAGTGGACCAGCAACCTGGCCCTGGAGCTGGGCGTGCCGGTGACGTTGATTACGGAATCGGTGTTCGCCCGCATCATGTCCTCGCACAAGGAGGAGCGGGTGGCTGCCTCGGCCAAACTGCGCGGACCCAAGGCCGCCTTCAAGGGTGATCGCTCGAAGTTCGTGGAGCAGGTGCGGCAGGCGCTCTACGTGTCCAAGATTTGCTCCTACGCCCAGGGCTTCGCCCTGCTCAAGGCGGCCTCCGAGGCCAACCACTGGAACCTCGACTACGGCCAGATGGCCCTGCTGTGGCGGGGCGGCTGTATCATTCGCGCCAGCTTCCTGCAGAAGATCAAGGAGGCCTACGCCCGCCGCACCCAGCCCGCCAACTTGCTGCTCGACCCTTACTTCAAGAAGATCGTGACCAAGGGGCAGGTCGGCTTGCGCAAGGTGGTCATTCAAGCCGCCAAGCTGGGCATCCCGGTGCCGTGCTTCGGCGCGGCCCTGGCCTATTACGACAGCTACCGTGCGGCCAACCTGCCCGCCAATCTGTTGCAAGCCCAGCGCGACTTCTTCGGCGCGCACACCTACGAGCGCGTGGATAAGCCGCGCGGTCAGTTCTTCCACACGGAGTGGATCGGTTGAGGAAGTGATCCGTGATCGGTTTTCAGTGATCAGTTGTCCGTTAAAGGATCAAAAAAACCTGATCACTGATTACTGAACACTGATCACTGCTTACTTCATGCAACCCTCCGACCTCACCAACGGCCCGGTCCGTCCCCTGCTGCGCAGCATCGCCCTGCCCGCTGGTATCGGCATGTTCTGCAACACGTTGTTTAATCTGACCGACACGTTTTTCGCAGGCCGGATATCCACCGAGGCAGTGGCCGGGCTCTCCATTTCGTTTCCGGTCTTTTTCCTCATCCTGGCCACCGGGGCCGGCCTGGGTACCGGCACTACTGCGCTGATGGCCAACGCGCTGGGTGCGCGGCAGCGCGAGGAGGCGCGGCTGCTGGCCGCCCAGGCCATTTCCTTCGGGCTGCTGGCCTCGGTGCTGATCACGGCTCTGGGCCTGGTTTGCGCGGAACCGTTGTTTCGTTGGATGGGCGCGAAAGGGGACTACCTGGCCACGGCGCTGACCTACATCCGCGTGATATTTTTCGGCGCGGTATTTTTCCTGGGCAGCTACAGCGTCAATGCCGGCTTGGTGGCCCTAGGGGAAACCAAAACCTTCCGCAATGTGCTGGCCGCGGGAGCGCTGCTCAATGTCGCGCTCGATCCGTGGTTCATTTACGGCGGATTCGGACTGCCCGCCCTGGGCCTGGCCGGGGTGGCCTGGGCCACCATTCTGGTGCAGGCCCTGACCTACGCCTACATGCTCACCCGCTCCGTTCGGCTGGGCCTCCTGGCCCGCGATTCGTGGGCCATGCTTCTGCCCCAGCCGCGCGTCTATGCCGACTTGTTCCGGCAGGGCGCGCCCGCCGCGCTGAATCACCTCACCATCGCGGCCGGTATTTTTGTCATCACCTATTACGTCAGTCGCTTTGGCGATGCCGCGGTGGCCGCCTACGGTATTGCCACCCGCATCGAACAGGTGGTGTTGCTGCCCGTGCTGGGCCTCACCTCGGCCACTCTGGCCATGGCCGGACAGAGCAACGGGGCCGGGTTGCCCGGCCGGGTGCGGGAAGTGTGGCACGCCGCCCTGCGCGAAGGATGCACGGTCATGGCCGTGGGCGGGCTGCTGTTGCTGCTGTTCGCCGAAACGGCCATGCGCTGGTTCACCCGGGACCCCGTGGTGCTGGCCGCCGGGGTGCCCTATCTACGCATCGCCGCCCTCATCTCGTTCGCCTACGTCTTCCTGTTTATCACCACCTCGTTGCTTCAGGCCGTGCGCCAGCCCCTCTACGCCCTCTGGATCGGACTGTATCGGCAGGTGGCCGCGCCGCTGGTGGTCTATCCCTTGTTGGGCGGCTGGTTTGGCCTGGGCGGCCTCTGGTTCGGCATCGGAGTCGTGACCTGGTCCGCCGGTCTGTTCACGCTGTGGTGGGCGCAGCGGAAACTGAGTTCCAAGTTTCAAGTCCCAAGTTCCAGGTCGTAGTCAGACGTGGGGTCATGGAACTTTGGACATGGGACTCTGTAAGTTCCCCCCCCTTCGCACCGAAGAACAACCAAACGGAGATTCGCCATGACTTATCCCCCCTTCAGTTTAACCCGTCTGCTGCGCACCGTGTTCGATCCCCAGCCGGGCGAACGGGTGGCCATCCTCATTGACCTGGACGACCCGGCGGACGTCACCGACTTCCGCTTTCTCAAGAATCCGGCCTACACCATTCAGCGGCATGCCCACGACGTTTTTTATCAGGGACTGCGCACCGGGGTGGCCCGCGAACTCGGCCTGGTGGGCGGGGAATTTTTCGCCTACGAAAAGACCGGCGGCAGCAACCTCGACCTGCCCGACCGCGTGGTGGCCAGCGACGGACGCGAGCTGAGCTTCGAACGAGACCTGTACCCTCACTACGACCTCATCCTGTGCATCTCCACCTACTCGGCCACCGCGCCCCTGACCGCCTTCGCCAAGCAGTACGGCTTCCGCGGCGCCACCATGCACGGCATGAACGACATCATTCTGGCCAGTGGACTGGCCGTGGATTACTTCGAGGTCAGCCGGGAGGCGGAGGCCCTGCGCGCCGGCATGACCCGGGCCGAACGGTTCGAAATCGATTTCCATCTGGGGCCCAAGGCCTACCGGCTCACCCTGCATCTGGATGGCCAGGAGGCCCAGAAGAGCCACGGACTGTGTCGCGAACGCAAGCCCGACATCGCCAACCTGCCCGCGGGCGAGGTCTACTTTGTGCCCACCAATGCCGAAGGCCAGTTCCCGCACGTGTACGAAGACGGCACCCTGGCCGTGGTGAACGTAAAAGACGGACGCGCCTTCCGGGCCGATTTCGTGAGCGGTCACCAGGCCACCGTGAACGAGCACAACGCCAAGCTGAAGCGCGATCCGGTGACGGGCGAGCTGGGCGAGCTGGGCCTGGGCACCCAGGCGTTGCCGGTGTCGGGCAGCGACATTCAGGACGAAAAAATCCTGGGCACCTTCCACGTGGCCACCGGGCGTAGCGACCACCTGGGCGGGCACCTGACCCCCGACATGTTTGCCGAGAAGGAGAACGCCACCCACGACGACATCCTGTTCGCGCCCCACAAGGTGCCCCAGATCACGTCCTGCGAAGTGCGCATGATTCGGGATGGACAGAGCACGGTCATCATCAAGGATTTCCAGCCTTCCGCTTATGTGACCGGCCTGCGGGAGGCCGTGCGCGCCAAAACCTGAACCATGACCGCGCCGTATTACGAATCGGACGATGCCCTGGCCCAGTACCTGTGGCTGCATTACGTGGGCACGGGCGACACCGCACCCTTTCCCGTGCGCTGTGTTACCCAGACCTTGGACCGCACCCGTTTGTCCGGTTCCGGGCGCGCTCTCGATGTGGGCTGCGCGGTGGGGCGCTCCTCCTTCGAACTGGCCCGCTATTGCCGCGAGGTGGTGGCGGTGGACTACTCGCAACGATTTGTGGAGGCGGCCCGGCGCCTGCAGGGCGGCGCCTCACTGGACTTTGAACTGGTGGAGCAGGGCGAACTCAAAGAGCGCTTCACGGCGCGGGCGCCGGAGGGCGTGGACGGACCGCGCATCCGGTTTGAGATCGGGGACGCCCAGGCTTTGCCCGACAACCTCGGTATCTTTGACGTGGTGCTGATGGCCAACCTGCTGTGCCGGTTGACCGAGCCCCGGCGTTGCCTGGAGCGCGCCTCGACCCTGGTGCGGCCGGGTGGCCAGTTGGTCATCACCACCCCCTCCACGTGGAAACAGATTCATACCCCGCGCGAAAACTGGCTGGGCGGCTGGTTGTGCGACGGGCGGGCGGTGCGCACACTGGACGGATTGCATGCGGTGCTGGATCCGCATTTCGCCCTGCAACGCCGCCTGGATATGCCGCTGCTTATCCGCGAACACGCCCGCAAGTTTGAGTACATCGTGGCCGAAGCCACGGTGTGGCGGCGCGCCTGACCCCCCCCCGCATCGGGAAATCCCCGATACATCAATAAGGTACCTTCCGGACCCCCGGAAGCCGTATCTTCGCTCCCGATCTACTGTGGAGAACAAAATATGAGCCTATACCTCGACCTCGCCCGCCAGCATGAGCCGCAACTGTTGCAGTTCATGAAAGACCTGATCGCCACCCAATCCCTGAGTAGCCAGGAAGGCAAGGTGATCAAACGCGTCCAGACCGAAATGAAAAAGCTCGGTTATGACGAGGTGCGGGTGGATCCCATGGGCAACGTGATCGGGCGCATCGGCAACGGCAAGCGGGTCATCGCCATTGATGGTCACGTGGACACGGTCGACGTGGGCGACCTCAAGCAGTGGAAGACCGATCCCTTTACCCCCGTGCTCAAGAACGGCATTCTGTACGGCCGCGGCACCAGCGACATGAAGGGCGGGGTGGCCTCCGCGGTGTATGCGGGCGCGCTGCTGAAGAAGGCGGGTTTCCCCAAGGATGTGACCCTGTATGTGACGGGCACCGTGCAAGAAGAGGACTGCGACGGCTTGTGCTGGCAGTACATTGTGAAGGAAGACAAGCTGCGGCCGAACGTGGTGGTCATCACCGAGCCGACCAGCCTGCGCATCTACCGAGGGCATCGCGGCCGCATGGAAATCGAAGTGGAAACCACCGGCATTTCCTGCCACGGCTCCGCCCCCGAGCGCGGCGTGAACGCGGTGTACAAGATGGCTCCCATCATCGCCGACATCGAGAAGCTGAACGCCCGCCTCAAGCCCCGCAAGCCGCTGGGCAAGGGCACGGTGACCATCAGCCACATTCGTTCCCGCTCGCCCAGTTTGTGCGCGGTGGCCGATGGCTGCGTTATTCACCTGGATCGCCGCCTGACCGTGGGCGAGAACGAGCGGGTGGCCGTGCGCCAGATCCAGAACCTGCCCTCCGTGAAGAAGGCCAAGGCCAAAGTCACCGTGTTGACCTACGAGGTGCCGAGCTGGACCGGGCTGAACTATCCCACCAAGAAATATTTCCCCACCTGGGAGATGCCGGAGTCCACCAAGGAAGTGAAGGTGGCGCGGGCCGCCTTCCAGGACGTGTTCAACAGCGCGCCCACCGTGGGCCACTGGACTTTCAGCACCAACGGTATTGCCACCGCGGGCATGCATGGCATTCCCACCATCGGTTTCGGACCCGGGCACGAGCATTTCGCCCATGCCCCCAATGAATGTGTTGAAGTGGAGCATTTGGTCCGCGCAGCCGCCTTCTATGCCGGCTTCGTGGCGCATTACGGCAAAGCCTGAACCCGCGGGGGCCGGTTACTTTTTTAGGCAGTGACCGGTCTCCGGTCATTACCTAAAGGAAAATGGTCCATGAAGATTGCTGATCGCATCGCCCGGCTTGGAACCGAAACCGCGTTTGCTGTGTCGGAAGACGCCCGTTTGTGGGCGGCCCAGGGTCATCCTGTGTTTCCGTTTCATCTCGGGGACATGAACATTCCCACCCCGGAAAACATTGTGCAGGCTGCGCTCAAGGCCATCCGGGACGGCAAGACCGGGTACTGCCCGGCCGCCGGTATTCCCGACCTGCGCGCCGCCTATGCCGAGGATGTGGCCCGCGACCGCGGGCTCACCTACGCGGCGGAAAACGTGTCCATCCAGCCCGGCGGCAAGCCGGTTATCGGCAAGTTTCTGCAGGCGGTGATGAACGAGGGGGATGCCGTGTTGTATCCCAATCCGGGCTACCCCATCTATGAATCCCAGATCCAGTATCTGGGCGGATTGGCGTTGCCCTACGGCTACGACTCCACCCCGGCCGGGTTCCGCATCCAGCGCGAGAAACTGGAAGCCTCCGTCACCGCGCGCACCGTGGCCATGATCTACAACAACGGCCAGAATCCGCTGGGCGCGGAATCGGATGAGGATGAAATGCAGTGGGTGGCCGACTTTGTGCAGCGGCACAACCTGATTCTGCTGTCGGACGAGGCTTATTTCCACATCCGCTACGACGGGCGGAGCCGGAGCATCGTCAGCCTGCCCGGCATGGCCGAGCGCTCGGTGCTCCTGGTGGCCCACAGCAAACGCTACGCCATGACGGGCTGGCGGTTGGGTGCGGCGGTGGGGCCCCGACCCATCATTGATGTCATCAACAAGCTGAACGTAAACCTGGAATCGTGCACCTCGCACTTCGTGCAGTACGCGGGCGTGGAGGCCTTGCGCGGCGACCAGAAGGGGAACCACGACATCGTGCGGATCCTCAAGGAGCGTCGCGATGTGCTGGCCGGTGAGCTGCAGAAAATTCCGGGCGTGAAATTCCGGGTGCCCGAGGTGACGTTCTATCTGTTCCCCGAGGTGACCGAAGTATTCCAGCGCAAGGGCTACACCGACCAACAGGCCTTCCGGATGGAGGCCCTGCACAAGGCCGGGGTTTCGTTCTGTTCGCGCAGCCACTTCGGCAGACCGCTGCCCGGTGAAACCAAGGTGTTTGTGCGCTTCGCCTATTCCGGCATCAACCCCGACCGCATTCGCGAAGGTATGAAGAGCCTGCACGCCCTGTGGGCGTGAACCCGGCCAGGAAAAGACCCAAACTATGAGCATGATGTTCGGACCTCGGCGCGGCGTCTTCATCAACTTGTCGAACGAACCGGCCCCTCCGCCTTCGCCGGACCCCGTGGCCCGGCTGGAGGCCCTGGATCAGGCCTACCGTTCCCTGTGCGCCATTCTCTACAACTACGTGCCCGGCTCCGGGCATCCCGGCGGCTCCATCTCCTCGGGCCGTTTCGTGCAGGCCCTGTTGTTTGGCGGCATGGACTACGACCTGGCCAACCCGGATGCGCCGGATGCGGACCTTATCTGCTATGCGGCCGGCCACAAGGCGCTCGGGCTGTATGCCCTGTGGGCGCTGCGGCACGAACTGGCCCGGGCGGGGCGCAAGGAGTTGGTGGCTCGCGAACGCCGCCATCAATTCCGGCTGGAGGACCTGCTGGGGTTCCGTCGCAATCCGCTGCAACCGACCCCGCTGTTCAGCAAACTGAAATCACGCGCGTTGGACGGACATCCCACGCCGGCCACCCCGTTTGTGAAGTTGTCCACCGGCGCCTCCGGGGTGGGCATCGGCGCCTCCTTCGGGCTGGCCCTGGGTGCGCTGGATGTGTACCGCGACGATCCGCCCCGCGTGCACGTGGTGGAGGGCGAGGGGGGCATGACTCCGGGCCGGGTGGCCGAAGCCTTTGCCGCCGCGGGCACCATGGGCTTGCGCAACGTGGTGGTGCATGTGGACTGGAACCAGGCCTCCATTGATTCCAACCGGGTGTGCCGCGAAGGCGGTCAACCGGGCGACTACGTGCAGTGGGATCCCGCGGAATTCGCCTACCTGCACGATTGGAATGTAATCGTGGTGCCGGACGGGCGCGACTTTGCGCAGATTCTGGCCGCCCAGGCCCGCGCGCGTGCCCTCGACAACGGGCAGCCCACCGCCATCGTGTACCGCACCGTAAAGGGCTGGCGCTACGGCATCGAAGGCCGGGCCTCCCACGGGGCCGGGCACAAACTGTGCGCCAACGGCTTCTATGATGCCGTTGAAACGTTGCTGGATAAGCGGGCTCATCCGCTGCCCAGGTGCTGCGGGGATGAAAAACGGTGCCGGGGCTGCGACCCGGCGATCATCGAGGAATGTTACTGGCAGGCCCTGCGCACCGTGCGCGAGAGTCTGTTGGCCGACCCGGCCACCGTGTCCGGTTTGTGCGACGGTCTGCAGGCGGCGCGTGATCGTCTGCGCGCCCGCGGTCGAGTCGTGCGCACGGACGCGCCCCGGTTGGAGCGGGCCTATGCCCTCCGCGCGAAAAAAACGCCACCCGAACTGGTGCTGGCTCCCGGAACCTCCACGACGCTGCGCGCGGCCCTGGGCGACGCCCTGAATCACCTGAACAAGGTGAGCGGAGGCGGGTTCATGGTGGCGGCGGCTGACCTGCTCGGCTCCACCTCGGTCAGCAACGTGGGGAAGGGTTTTCCGGACGGGTTCTGGCATGCCCGCGGCAATCCCGGCGCACGCGTACTGTCCATCGGCGGCATCTGCGAGGATGCCATGGCGGCCCTGCTGTCCGGGCTCTCCACCTACGGGCATCATGTGGGCGCGGGCTCCTCCTATGCCGCTTTTATCGCGCCTCTGAGCCATATCGCGGCCCGCCTGCACGCCATCGGTGGCCAGGCCCGCCGGGCTGTAGCGCCCGGTGAGCCCTACAAGCCCATGATCGTGGTGTGTGCGCACGCGGGCTTGAAGACAGGGGAGGACGGACCGACCCACGCCGACCCGCAGGCCCTGCAGGTGTTCCAGGATAATTTTCCGCGCGGCACCCTGCTTACCCTGACCCCGTGGGAGCCCGCGGAAATCTGGCCCCTGCTGATGACCGCGCTGCAAAAACGCCCGGCCGTGATTGCGCCCTTCGTGACCCGGCCCAACGAAACCGTGCCCGACCGCAAGAAGTTGGGTCTGGCGCCCGCGACGGACGCCGTGCAGGGCCTTTATGCCCTGCGCCGGGCCGATCCGAAGCGGAAGCGGGACGGCACCCTGGTCGTGCAGGAGAGTGGAGTGGCCTATGCCTTCGTGGAGGAGGCGCTGCCCCTGCTCGATCGCGCGGGCTACAACCTCAATGTGTTTTACGTGACCTCGGCCGAGCTGTTCGATCTGCTGCCCGCCCGCCAGCAGGCCGTGCTGTTCCCCGAGGAATTGGCCCGCGAGGCCATGGGCATCACCGGTTTCACCCAGGCCACGCTGGATCGCTGGGTGACCTCCACCGCCGGCCGCGCCCATTCGCTGCATCCTTTCTGCAAGGGGCACTTCCTGGGCAGCGGGGCGGGGGCCATGGTCTTGCAGGAAGCCGGATTGGATGGTCGAAGCCAGGCCCGGGCCATTGCGAAATATATCGCGGCCCGGAAACGGAACGTTTCAACGAAATCCTAACCGGAAACCACCACCAGCCTCATGCCTATCGTCTAGGACAAAAGGCATGCGTACCTGTATCGCCGTCCTTCTGTGGTGTGGCCTGTTGCTGAAGGCGGGGGCCCTGCCCACGGCGGAGCGGACAGAAGGGGATTTGTCCGCGCAGGCCGTGCTGGCCCGGCCCTGTATTCTGGTCACCACCACCGGCCAGCTGCCCCTGGCCTATTCCGGGATGGCGAGGGTCTTCGCCTCACCCAACCTGCTGGGCGATGTGCAGCGTGAATATGCGCGCCAGCTGCCCCCCGGCCAGAAGCCGGAATTTGTCATCGAGCAGACCGCGCCGGGCACCTACCAGTACGTCAACCGCGAGGGCCACGAATCGAACATCCGCGAAGTGCACCGCGCGGAACACGAAGGCCCGGTGACGGAGTTGGTTTTGCATACCTCGGGCCGGCGCTTTTTCGGGCGCTTTGAGGCCGTGGTACACGTGGCGGTGTTTCCCTTGCCGCAGAACCAGCTCGGTTACACGGCGATCGTTCACGCCTATCCGGAGAACGGGCTCAGCCGCTTCCTGGCCCGGCACCTGGGATGGGTGGAGCGCTACTTCCACAGCAAGACGCGTGACATCGAAGTGCTCTCCACCCGGTTGGGCGAGGCCCTGTGCGCGTCCGCGGTGGCGTTCAGGCCTGCAGATGAAACGTGGCCCGGCCCCCGCTCCGTCCGTTGATCTGAATCTCCACCGCGTGCTCGCCAGGGTAATACGGCCGGATGCCGATGGGTTTGAAGGAGTGACGCTTTTCCAATGTTTCCTGCGCCCGCGCGGCCAGGGTACGCGTGGTCAACTTGAATACCTTGGGCGCGGTTTTACCGTTGGCCTTCCGGTAGTGGAGCACATAATCAATCATCAGCTTCTGGGCTCGGTCCGCCCGCGACTTCAGCGTGAAGGAAAAGGTAATGGCGTCCCCGGTGCGGATGCGACGCGGCGCCACGGTCAGGTCCTTCATCGCCACCTTGGCCTCCGGCGCATAGCCGAGCAGCTCCAGGGCCTACGGGTGGCCCTGTTTCAGCAGGGTGCGCAGCGCGTGTTTGACCAGCCACCGGGTGCCCGGATGTTTGCTCTTTTGCCAGCGGCCCAAGGTGGCCACCACCAGATCGGGATGATCCTTGGCCATGTCGTTCAGGTTGTTGGCCACGGAACGGCGCACGTACAGCACGTCGTCCTCCTTGAGCAGCTCCAGCAACGCGAGCACCGGACGGGGGTCGCGCACGAAACCGTGCAGACGCGAGCCCCAGGGCAGGCGCGGGCGCGAACCTTCGGAGACCAGGCGTCGCACCTGGGGCTGGGGATCGCGCGCCCAGCGATGCAGGGTGGCCAGGGTGAGTTCGGTGTGCCGGTCCAGAAAGGGACGGATGGCGAACTCGGCCGAAAAGCGTTTGGTCATTTCCCGCAGGGCCGCCAGCGATCGTTCCGGCTGGTCGAGTCCGTATTCGGCCACAAAGGCGCACATCGACATGACGTAAAACGAAGTGTAGGACTCCGGCCCCTCCAGCGGCGATTCCGGACCCAGCGCGCGGACCAGCAGGGCGATCGCTTTTGACGCATCAGCCGGCAGGTGGGCGCGGAGGGTGTCGCGGATCAGGAAATTACGTTCGTTCAGGCTGAGCTCGGGCAGCCGGGCCAGCACGGTTTTGACAAAGCCTTTTTCATCAAAGTCCGGCCACACCCGATGCACGTTGGCGGCCAGGGTTCGTACGCCGGTTTCGTTGAAGAAGAGATCGCGCATGGGCGAAGTACACGACACGCGGGATGGCTTGTCCAGCGGGGATGCGCTATCCTCCGGGCATGGAACGCGTAACCGTCGATGCCGAGCGGGTCGAAGCCTTTGCCCGCTTTCTGGGCCGGGCCGAAACGGTCCAGCCGTTTCATTTCACCGGTCGCGGACCGGGCGAGCCGCTGCCGCCCCGCGATGTCCCCGGCGTGCTGGAGGCCTTCTTCTTTGCCACCGCGCACCAGTTCGGATTCTGGACCGCGGCGGGCGGGCGCTATCATCGGCCCATGATCGCCACCGTGGAGGGCGTGGCCTTGAAGGGGTCCGACTTTCTGTTCCGGTGCGTGACCCGGGCCTGGGAAACTCGCGCCGATTTCTTTACGCCCGCGCACCTGGCGACCCTGGACGACGCGGCGCTGAACCGGTTGTTCGCGGATGACCACGGCGTGAATCCGCTGCCCATGTGGAAGGACAACCTGCACCTCATTCGTGGCTATGCCGACTGGTTCCGCCGCGAGGCCACCACTCCGCACGCTGTGGTGGAGCAGGCCAACGCCGCGCCGCGTCCGCTGGAAGCGTTTCTGAGGAAAGCCGGGACCATTCCGGGCTACGCCGAGGATCCTCTCCAGAAAAAACTGCAACTGTTGGCGGTCATTTTGGAGAATCGCCCCGAACATTTTCTGCGCGTGACCGATCCGGAATCCTATGCGCCCATCATTGATTATCACCTGCAGCGGAGCGCCCTGCGTACCGGCCTGGTGGCGGTGCGTGATGCCGCCCTGCGCGCGCGTCTGGTGGATCGTGCGCTCGTGACCGCCGCGGAGGAGGACGAAATCCGGCGCGCCACCTTCGAGGCCATCCGGCAGTTGTGCGCGCAGTCGGGAAAAAGCGTGGCCGCGGTGGACTGGTTTTTCTTCACCAACCGGCGGCGCTGCCCGGAGATGAGCGAGCCGGCCTGCGCGGTGTGTCCGGTGCAGCCCATCTGTGCCCGGCAGACCGACCTGTTCCAGCCTGTATTCCGCACCACGGCCTATTGAATAGCCATCGCGCGGGGTGAACATCAGGCCGATCGAAAAACATTTCCTGATGTCCTTGCCGATAACTTAATCCGATTCGGAGGTTTGAACCGCAGATTCACGCGGATGTACGCAGATGGAGGATGAGACCACGCAACGCTAACGTAGGAGCAGGCGAATCCGGGTTTCGATGAAGGCCCCACTTTATCCGCATCTGCGTTGATCGGCGTCCATCTGCGGTTTCCTGAATTCCGGGTTTTGCGCTTAACGCCCACGTTACCCCTGCGCTTGTTCACGGCACCAGCCGTGCGGCCGGCTGAGGTCCAAATAGAAAGCAGCTACTCGCCCAGCCGCAGATCGGTGCCGCCTTTTTCATCCCAGTACATGCGGCCGCGTTCGAAGACCTGCAGATAGCGTCCGTCGGGTTCGCGGGAGATGCCGCTGCGCGGGGCGCCCAGATCACCTCGTTCCCGGCCGGTTTTTTCCCACACCACGCGAAACTCCTCCGCCACCCCGGGTGGGATGGGCGGGGGCGCCGGCGGGTCCACTTTGGCGGGTGCCGGTTGTGGCGGCTCGGTTGCGGGCAGCACGGCCCGGGCCTTGAATTTTTTCTGGAGCGGATTCCAGGCCTCGCCCGTGAGCTCCCGCCACGCAGCGTCGCGCGGGGTGAGGTCCACCCGCCACCCGGCCAGCTTATCCCAGCGCGCCGCCGGTTCCTTGAAGTTGATCCACAGGCGCAGCCGGTCTCCGGCCACTTCACCGTTCACCCGCACTGGTCGCTGGGGGTCGCCGTTGGGATAGAAGGTACCCAGCCGGCGATCAACCAAACGCTGGCCGGATTCGTTTTTATAATCGTTGTCCTCGAACACCCGCCGCATCAGGCCGGGCAGGTGATAGATATCCAGCGTACCGCGCTGGTCGCCGAAGGTGATCTCCCTCCGCCCGAGGGCGCTCAGCTCCGGCCACGCGCGCGGGCGGGCCAGGGCACGGATGGTGTGGGCCCAGATACCGTAGCGGATGAAGTCGTAGCTGATGTGGGTGAAGCCGCCCGCGTTGGTGGTGGGGCCCCAACTGTTTTTGGCGATGAAATAGGCATGGTTGCGATCGCGCCGGTCGTAGCCCACCAGCAGCATGCGGTGGCCCCCGCCCATGGGATCGGGCGGCACGGTGTAGCGCCACGGATTCACCGTGGTGTCGCCTCCGAATTTGAAATCCCAGATCACGTCATCGCCCGCGGCCAGCGCGCGTTCCAGCGCCACCGGCTGGGCGGCCTCGGCGGCGGTCAGCCAGCGCACGGACTGGATGCCGTAATATCGGGGCGCGGTCAGGGCGGTGCGGGGCAGGCGCACCGGGTCGAGGTTGTAGGTACTGACCACATATTGGTCGGACCAGTAGGGATCGGTGGACTGGGGCGGACCGGGCGGTACGTGATGGGCGGCATGCCACGGAAAATAGGATTCCTCCGGGATAGCCACCATCTGGCACGGCATGCCGGACTCCACGGTGAACTGGAAGTCCACGGCCAGGCTGGTCTCGCGTTCGCGGGCGCCGGGCACGCGCAGGGTGCGCGTGCGGTAGCGCCCGTCCATGGCGCAGGTTTCCAGAAAAAACAGGGAGCCCATGTAGTCCGAGAACGCCTCCGACAGATCCAGCGCCCCGTGGCCCTCGCGATTCAACTTCGCCTCCAGCGCGGCCACCGTGGCGTAGATGAAACAGTTTTGTCCGTGCTGGCTGCGGATGGGGGTCTGCCAGGAACGATGATCCACGAAGGCGGGCGGCGTGGCCGCGTAGAGGATGTTCGCCAACCCGATCAGCAACCAACCCAGGGATCCCGCTCTCATGAACGGGCACGATAACGAAAAGGGCTTCGGGGGCGGAGGAAATAGTGCGGAGAGGAATCCGGCGGCGCTACGGAATCATCAGGAGACGGTCTGGATCAGGTCGGCGATTCGTTCGAGAACCTCATCCGTCACACCCGCGTGCAGCGGAACCAGGACGAGGCGCTGCATGGCCTGTTCGCTGGCGGGCAGGGACGGCGCGGCGAGGCGGACCTTGCCCGACAACTCTGGATAGTGGTGCAGGGGCAGCCCCCACGGCGAGGGTCCGATGATGATGCCCTGCGCCCTGGCGAGTCCGGTGAGATGCCAGGCGCGCGCCGGATCAGCGACCATCAGCGGAAGTTGGAGGGGTTGGGAATCGTTGTGCTGGATGCCCGGCGCGATGTGGCCGCCCGTCCAGCTTCGAAGACGCTCCGTCAAGCGGTCGGACCGGCGTCGGCGCTCGCGGCAGATAGGCGGCTGGCGCAGCAGTTCATGCCGACAGACGGCCGCGCGAAGATCGCCCATGGCGGCCACGGTCGGCGCGACATATTTTTGCAACGGCCCACATCGGCCCACGGCACGGTAGGCCGGACCAACGACCCTCCGTTGCCACCAATCCCAGCCGCGCTGGTGGGCGACGACCCGGTTCCAGCAGGCACGTAGAGCCCGGTCATCCGGGACCATTCCCCTGGCGGCGTAGCTCATCAGGTTTTTCCGGAGCGATGGGTGCTGCCTGATCGCCTCGTGCCCCGTCCAATCGAGCCGGAAGGGATGGCGACACCGCGCCGGATCGGAACCCATGTACTCGAGCCATGCGCCGAGCAGTACCTCCAGGTCGGATTCTCTCGTGGATGCGGGCAGGCGGGGTTCGGCTCCGAGGCGGTTCGATTCCCTGATCAACAAAGCGCCGCCGCGGCCGGTCGTGAGGTGCTTTTCGAATCCGAAGCTGAATACCGAGGCCTGTCCAAACGATCCGACCGGCTGGTTGTCGATGCACACCCCAAGTGCGTGCGCGCAATCCTCGATGCAAACCAGCCCCTGCCGGTCCGCCATTTCCCGGATGGCTGGCGCGTCACAGGCCATCCCGAAAAGGTGGGTGGCTATCACCGCTCGCGTTCGTCGGGTGATGCCGGCGGCCAGCTCGCGCGCTCCGGCCATCAACCGTCCGGGCGCCACATCCACCAGCACCGGAACCCCGCCCGCCCGCACTACGGAATCCGCCACGCCCACGAAATTGAGCGTGCTCATGACCACCTCGTCGCCCGGCCGCAACGGAAGCTGCGCCCACAGCACGTCGAAGGCCGTGGAACCGCGATGGGTGGCTCGATAGTGCACGGCCCCGAAGCGACGGCGCCCTTCCGCCTCCAGAAGCGCGCGCGCACCGGAAGACACCGTCGGCTGGGCCATCAGGGCAAACCACTGGTTTTCATCCAAGTCCGGACGATTGCGGAGAATCATGCTGGTATAGTGCGGACGGTAACCAGGCTTGCCAAGTGTGCTTCTGATCCCGACGGGCTCCGGCCTACCCCTTCTTGGCCACCAGGCAGAAGGCCGGGCCGGCGGGGTTGGCCAGATCCTCCGGGCCGAGGGCGATCTGGGTGTGCCCGTAATGGCGGAAGGCGGCCAGGATGTCGTCCTTGCTCATCCAGTAACTGAAAGCGGCATCCCCTCCCAGGTGCAGCGGGTTCCACGACTGGGCGCCGTAGGAGCGGTAGCGCGCGCGGGCCCGGAAGCCCTGCCATTCCAGCTCCACTTCCTTCTCAAAACGATGCGCCTGGTTGGAGTTGCTGCGGAGCAGAGCTGCGTCGTAGTAGTGGGTCCACAAATACACCGTGTCCGCGCGCGCGCAGGCCAGGGCGATCATCTTCAGCGGCTCGGTCATGTGATACAGCACACCACTGGCCAGGCACAAATCGAAGCGCTCCGGGTGGATGGTCAGCCACTCCATGAAGTCCGCGCACAGGTAGCGGGCGCGGTCGAGCTGCAGCACCTCCTTGGTGACCAGGCATTTCAGGAACGACTTGCCGTTGGATTCCAGGGCCAGCACCGAGGCCGCGCCGGCCTGCAACAGTTGGTAGGTGTGGCTGCCCTCCAGCGGGCCCAGCTCCACCACCCGGCGTCCCGCCACCGGAACCTGTTCCAGCATCCAGCGCAGGCGCGGGTCATCGTAGAGCGGACGGTCCCCCGCCTGGACCCCGGCTTCGGGCGGGAAGGCGGAAATCCATTCCCCCTTGAACAGGTCCACCGCGTTTTGCGGGGCCTGCGCGGAACGGACAAATAAGTCCAGGGCGCTGCGATGGCGAAGGGACAGCAGACGGGCCAGGGTATGTTCGCGCAACCGGTTCCACAGAAGTCCGCTCATGGCCTCGTCGTCCCCGGGGACCGGTTAATCGGTGGTGGCCCGGCGTACGATCACGCCGCCGGACTTTTCGTCGTGCTCGATTTTGATCATACCGCGGGCCGCCATGTCCTCCAGCAGCAGATTAAACGAGCGGTAGCCCGCGCCCTGTTCGCTGAAGCCCGGCTGCCGCCGCTTCAGGGTCTGCTTGATCATGGAGCCCCATATCTTCTCGTCCGAGCCGCGCTCGGCCGCGATGGCCTCGATGGTTTCCAGGACCTGACCGAGGGCGGCCTGGGCTTTTTCGTCGCCCTCCGGCGGGGTGACCGGTGCGGCCACCGGCGCGGCGGGATCCCCCGAGGTTTTGCCGGGGGCGGCGGCGCGCGGGGCCCGGCGGGGTGCGGCCCGCGGGCGGGGCGCCTTTTCGCGCACCAGGTCGTCGTAGTAGATGAACTCGTCGCAGTTGGCGATGAGCAGGTCGGAACTGGAGTTCTTCACCCCGACCCCGATCACCGTCTTGTTGTTTTCGCGCAGCTTGCTGACCAGCGGGGAGAAATCGGAGTCACCACTGACGATCACAAAGGTGTCCACGTGGGCCTTGGTGTAGCAGAGGTCCAGCGCGTCCACCACCATGCGGATGTCGGCCGAATTCTTGCCCGCCTGGCGGGTGTGCGGGATTTCGATGAGCTCGAAGGCTGCCTCGTGCATGGTGGGCTTGAAATCCTTGTAGCGGGCCCAGTCGCAGTAGGCCTTCTTGACCACGATGCTGCCCTTGAGCAGCAGGCGTTCCAGCACCTTGCGGATGTCGAATTTTTCGAGGCGGGCGTCGAGCACGCCCAAGGCGACGTTTTCGAAGTCGCAGAAGACGGCGAGATTGGCGATGTCGGGCGATTTGCTCATGGTCAACTCCTGGCTGGGCCCAGCATACGCCCGGAGGGGGCGAGCGTACAACGCTGCATCACCACAATCCTTTGCGCTTCAGCTCCACCCGGAGCACGCGCTGTTCGCCGGGTTCCAGGGTGACTTCCAGGGGCTGCGGTTCGTAGCCGGGGGCGCGCACCTCCAGGCGGAGCACCTGGCCCGCGGGTACCTCGATCCGGCGTTCGGTCACCCGGCGGCCCCGGTAGAAAGCCACCGCCTCCGGGGGCGACGGGTCCAGGATCAGGAAGGTGAGCGGGGTCATGCGCAGGTTGAGCTGGCGACGCTCCCCCGGCATGGCCGCGTCCTCGAAGCGGGCCGGATAGTAGCCGGGCGCGGTGACCTGGATGTCGTAAATGCGATGGGGCACCACGCGGCAGGAGCGGTCCGCGTTGGTGATGCATTCCGTGCCCACCCGGATGTGCGCATGGCTGGGCGTCACGTTGAACAGCAGGATGGACTCCAGGTAGTCGAGTTCGAATAGGACGCGCGTCTGCCGGCCCGGCGGCAGGGTGACCGTACGTTCGGGCGGCACCTGATAGCCAGGCAGGCTGAGGGCGAGGCGATAGTCGCCGGGGGGCAGGTTGTTGGTGACGAAGGGCAAATGCACCTCGCCCAAGTCCCGCCCGTTGATGGCCAGGCATCCCGTGGTGGTTTTGCGCAACCGGTTGGGACTCTGGGCCGCCACCACCAGCGAGGCGGGCAGGGGTTCCAGGCGCACCGGCAGTTCCAGCGGCGGATCGCCGGGCACCAGGCAGGGCAGAAAAATGTTGGCCGGAATGTGATCGGGCGCGCTGACCACCAGGGGAAGATCGCGTCCGTAGGGTACGTCCAACGGCTCGCCCGCCCGCCCGAGCTCCACGTCGTCCATGTAGACGCGCGCCTCCGTGGTTGTGCAATGTACGGTAACGGGCAGGGTGAGGAGGGGCGGACCGGCAGCGGCGGCACCCAGCGCAACCAGCAACCCTGCGGCGCTCAGCGCGATGAGACGACCTCGCAGCGTTTGGCCTGTACGGTGTCTGGCCATCGTCCGCACGCTCCTACGGACGGAGTTTACCGCAGACGAGGCGGCCGGTCACGCATTACCGCATTACTTCAGAAAGGGTTCCAGCTCTTCCGGCTTGGCCAGGAAATGCACGTCGGCAATGACGCGGTTTTCATCCAGCACAAACAGAGCCAGCTTGCCGTCCTGGCGGGGATAGGTTTTGGCGAAGGACGGATCCTCGGCCAGCAGCATGCGGAACGGATACTTGCGCATCTTCGGCTTGGCGAACAGGAACGAAATGATGCCGGGCATGGGGGTCACGTCGGACACATATTCCGCGCGATGCTGCTCCAGATAATCCGGCGCCTTGGTTTTTAGCCAGGCCGTGATGCTTTTGGAGATGGGCATCTCGCTGGCAATAATGACATGGCGTGTCTCCGCCTTCAGGGTGTTGGTGACCCCGTGCGGATCTTCCAGGGTATAGACGGGGAACGGTTGCCCCTTTTCCACTTTTTCCGCCATCACGGCCAGCGGCAGGGCCAAAATCAAAGCAATCAGCCAACCATGCATAATCAATCTCCCTTCAGGCACTGCGCACAATGTGCTTCAGGGTCGGTCATTTGTCTACACGCTCGCCACCGGGTTTTTTCCACCGTATAACGTGGCCACATCGCGGAGGCGTGAAATGGAAGAGCTGTTGCTGCTGGCATTGGTGGTCCTGGCCGTCATCCAACTTGCCGAGTTGAGCAAGATCAAACGCACCCTGCGCGAGCTGGAAGACGGCCTGCGCGAACTACGCCGCAAACTGCCGTGGCAGTCGGAAAAAATCGTCCCGGTAGCCAAGCCCGAACCCGCGCCCGTCGCTTCGTCGTCGGCCGCCGTCGCTGCCCCGACCCCCGTCCCCGTCCAGCCTCCGCCCATTCCCGTGGTGCGCCCGGGCCTGGCCTCGCCCGCCTCGCCACCCGCCCCGGCCCCGGTGCTGGTCCGTACCGTATCCCCGCCGCCCGCCCCGAACTCCACCGTGCAGGCGGCCCGCGACATCCTGCGCCGCATCTGGAGCTGGATCGTGGTGGGCGAGGAGCATCGTACGCCCGGCGTGTCCATGGAGTACGCCGTGGCCACCACCTGGCTCATCCGGGCCGGCATCGTGATCATCGTAACCTGTGTGGGCTATTTTCTGCAGTGGTCCATTGAGCGCAACTTGATGGGACCCGAAGGCCGGGTGGGGCTGAGCGTCTTTTTCGGGCTGGCCCTGCTGACCGCGGGCACGCGTATGCTCAGCAAGCAATGGCGCGTGCTGGGTCAGGGCTTTATGGGCGGCGGCATCGCCATCCTCTACTTCAGCATCTACGCCGCCGGACCGCTGTATGAGCTGGTGCCCTCCACCATGGCCTTCGCCCTCATGGTGCTGGTGACGGCCGCCGTAGGCGTGCTGGCCGTGCGCCAGAACTCCATGCTGGTGGCCATCCTCGGCCTGATCGGCGGCTACAGCACGCCCATCCTGCTGCGCACCGCCACCCCGAACCTGCCCGTGCTCTACGCCTACCTGCTGGTGCTGGGCCTCGGCATTCTGTGGATCGCCCAGGCCAAACAATGGCGGCTGCTCAACTACCTGAGTTTCCTGTTCACCTACGCGCTCTACCTGGCCGCCCTGCCGCACGGGGACGCCCTGAAGAACCAGTTTAACCTGGCCATCGGCGCGCTGGCCGCCTTCTTCGTCCTGCACGCCTCGCTGGTCTATCTGCACAACATCCGGCGCGGCATCAAAGCCACCGTGCTGGAAATCATCTACCTGGTCCTCAACGCTGGACTGGCCGGCCTGATTTCCTACGGCATCATCCGCGGCGTGTGGGGGCGACCCTATCCCGCCTTGGGCACGTTGGCCCTGTCCCTCTACTTCGTGCTGCACGTGGTGCTGTTCCTGCGCCGCGGGGTGCAGGACCGTAACCTGCTGGTCGCCCTGCTGGCCCTGGCCTCGCTCTTCGCCACCCTGACCCTGCCCCTGGTGCTGGCCCGCGAGTCGCTCACCATCGCGTGGTCGCTGCTGGCCCTGATGTTCCTGTGGCTGGGCGGACGCCTGGGCAGTCCCTTCCTGCGCCACGCCGGACACGCCCTCTATGTAGTTGTCTTTGCCCGCCTGTCCCTGCAGGACCTGCCCGGCCGCTTCGAGCATGCGCTGGCTGCCGATACCTTTGCCGACTATCGGCGTGATTTGTTGGACCGCTTGTGGACCTTCGGCATCTCCATCGGCTCCGTGCTGGCCGCCTTTCAGATCGAGCGCGCCTATGTCCGACAGCTCCCCGCCGAACCGCCGCCCGCCGGCCGCCCCGACGAACGCTCGCGCAGTGCGCTGGCGCGCGCCGTCTTCTACTGGTTCGCGCTTCTCTTTGTTTTCGCCTATGCCCAGTTGGAAACCCATCGCGCCCTGGCCTTCTTCACTCCGTTGCGCCAGCCCGCGTTGACCCTGCTGTGGGTGGGCATGGCGGGCTATTTCCTGGTCCGCTACCGCCGCGAAGGAAACGGCTATCTGCTGCCCCTGCTGGCTCTCTTCCTCGGCGTGGCCGTAGTCAAAACCATCCTGCTCGATTTCCACGACTGGCGCCTCGGCTACCGCTGGCTGTTCGAGGCCGACTACACCCCGCTCGCCGTGGGCATGCGCTGGCTGGACTTCTCCGGCACCCTGCTCCTGCTCGCCTTGGGCTGGCGCTGGTTCGGCGGGCGGCCCGATCAGCGCAACCTGCATCGTATCTTCGGCTACGGTGGCCTGGCCTTGCTCTTCTTCTTCGCCACCCTGGAAATTCGCAGCCTGCTGCACGCCACCCTGCCCGCCTTCCTGGACGGCGGCACCTCCATGCTGTGGGCCCTGTTCGCCGTGTCCTTCCTGGTCGCCGGCATCCGCAACGGTGTAAAAACCCTGCGCTTCGCCGGACTGGGCCTGTTCGTGCTGGTGGTGACCAAGGTGTTCCTGGTCGACCTGGCCGGCATGCCCACCATGTACCGCGTCATCGCCTTTATGGTGGTCGGCCTGTTCCTGCTGGGCAGCGCCTTCGCCTATATGCGCGCCAGCTCATCCTTCAATCAGGAGAACCCGTGATGAACCTGCGCCTGTGCGGTCTGGTCCTGGCGTGTGCGCTGACCGTGCGCGCCGGGGCGGCCATCACCCCCGCCGACTTCCCCTTCGTCCAGGACGTGCGCGCGCCCGACCCGCTGCCCGCGGAAGGTGCCCTGGCCGCGGTGGTGCTGAACGACGACGCGCTCGCCGAACTCAACGATCGCCTCACCAACCTGCGCCTGCTCGAAGCGGACCAGCGCGAGATCCCGTACCTCATCCGGCCCCGCACCGAAACCCAGACCCGGGTGGAGGAGCGACGCGCCCCCGGCACCCCGCTGTCCTTCCGCGAACATCCCGATAACCGCGCCGAGTTTGTGGTGGCTCGTCCCGAAGGAGAGGGCGCGCCCGTGGCCCTGCTCCTGCACAGCGCCCAGGCCAACTACGAAAAACTCATCAGCATCTACGGCAGCGCCGACCAGCAGCAGTGGACGTTGCTCACCGAAGCGCAACCCGTGTTCGACTACACCCGCTACATCGACGTACGCAACAATCGCGTCAACCTGCCCCCGGGCCCGTGGTCGTTTTACCGCGTCGAAATCGCCAATCTGGCCGAGGACCGCAAAGCCGTGTTCACCGACATCATCCGCCAGGTGCGCGGCGGCGAGGAGATGGTCACCGAAACGGAAACCGCCCGCATCCGCCGGGAGCCTTTCCGGGTGGACCGGTTGGAATGGGTGGTGCGCGATGAGCGTGTGCTGGCCGAGCGTCCGTTGCTCGCCCAATGGAAGATTGCGGAATTCGACGTCCAGCAGGACGAACGCGCCAAGACCAGCCGGATCGAATTCACCACCCGCCGCCAGCCCCTGGTCGCCCTGTGGCTGTTCCCCGAAGATCGCAACTTCAGCCGGCGTGTCACCGTGTCGGCGACGGACGAGGCCGGCACCAACGCCTCCTGGCTCGGTCTGGCCCAGGCCACCCTGACCCGTATCGAAGCCGCCCCCGGCCACGAGCCGCAGCTCAAGCTCGACCTCGGCGGGCCGCGCCGCTTCCTGCGCTACCGCATCACCATCAGCAATCACGACAACCCGCCGCTCTCCATGGCGTCCATTCAGGCCGAAGCCGAGACCTGGGAGGCCCTGTTCTTCCCGCCCTCCGGTCCCGTGAGCCTCTACTACGGTGGCCCCTTTGCCACCGTTCCCCAGTACGACATCGGCGCCGTACTAGCCGCCCGCCCGCGCCTCGAACCCGTGTTGTGGAGCCTGGGCCCCCCGACCCCGAATCCTGCCTATCGCGAGCCCGCGCCCTCCCGCCCCGCGCGCAGCGGCAAAACCATCATGATCGCCGCCATCGTCATCATGGTTGGCCTGCTCTTCCTGCTCATCGCCAAATCGGCCAAGCAAGTTGAATAGAGGGCCGCATCCCGCCCGCGGTCCAGACATCAACGCCTTCCCCGGGCCCCAAAGTTCCAACCCTTGGAAAAAGACCATTTCCCCGTTTCCAACCCTTGGAAAATCCAATCCTTGGACAAATTGAATCGTGGTTCCAGACGCCCCCGCGTTCTTCTCCGCGTCCTCCGCGGTTCAACGTCTTCTCCCATCATATCCGCGTTCATCCGCGTCCATCTGCGGTTAAACTATCTTCTCCTATTCGTGTCCCTTCGTGTTCATTCGTGGTTACAAATTCCACCTTCCTTTCCTCCGTATCCTCCGTGACCGAATTTCTTCTCCCATCATATCCGCGTTCATCCACGTCCATCTGTGGTTAAACTATCTTCACCTATTCGTGTCCCTTCGTGTTCATTCGTGGTTACAAATTCCTCCCTAACCTCCGCGGTTCAACATCTTCTCCAATCTTATCCGTGTTTATCCGTGTCCATCTGTGGTTAAAACAAGCTCTTCTCCAATTCGTCTTCTTTCGCGGTTTCCACCCCCCCCTAACCTCCGCGGTTAAACATCTTCGCCTCTCTTATCCGCGTTCATCCGCGTCCATCTGCGGTTAAACTATCTTCACCTATTCGTGTCCCTTCGTGTTCATTCGTGGTTACAAATTCCTCCCTATCCTCCGCGGTTCAACATCCTCTCCAGTCTTATCCGTGTTTATCTGTGTCCATCTGTGGTTAAAATAAGTTCTTCTCCAATTCGTCTTCTTTCGCGGTTTCCGAATTCCCCCCATCCTCCGCGGTTAAACATCTTCGCCTCTCTTATCCGTGTTCATCCGTGTCCATCCGTGGTTAAAACATGCTCTTCACCTATTCGTGTCCCTTCGTGTTCATTCGTGGTTACAAAGTCCTCCGCGGTTCACAGCAGCAGCAACATTAGAATTTTCCTCAATCGCCCCCGCTTCTTCTTGGGTTCCGCGGCTGGGGTGGGGGATGACACCGCCTGCGGTGCGGGCGCCTTCACCGGTTCCGCCGCTTCCTTCATGACATCCAGCGGACTCACCACCGGGCTCCGCAAATCCTTCACCACATGCGTGTAGACCATGGTCGTCTCCACGTTGGAATGACCCAGACACTCCTGGATCTGGCGGATATCCACCCCGCGCAACAGCAGGTGGGTGGCGAAACTATGGCGCAGCGTGTGCACGGAAACCGGCTTGCTGAACCCGATCGACAAGGCCGCCTCCCGCACCGCCCGCTGCAATACCGCATCCCCGATGTGATGGCGCCGCACCACCCCGGCCCTGGGATCCACCGCCAACCCGGGGCTGGGAAAGACCCAATACCAGCTCCACTCCGCCGCTGCATTCGGGTACTTGCGATCCAGCGCATCCGGCAGCCAGACCCCCGCCAACCCAGCCTTCCGGTCCGTTTCATAGAGGGCTCGTACTTCCGCCAGGTGCTTCTGCAGTTCCTCGCGCACCCCGGTCGCCAGGATCGTACTGCGATCCTTGTCCCCCTTTCCGGAGCGGACAAACAGCAGGTTGTTTTCAAAATCCAGATCTTTCACCCGCAGCCGGCAGCACTCCGTCACCCGCAAGCCCCCGCCATAGATGACCCGCGACATCAGCCGCGGCAGACCCGTCAGCGCATCCAGCAGGGCCCGGGTTTCCTCCCCGCTCAGCACCGTGGGCAGACGATCCCCCTTCTTCGCCCGTACGCCCGCCGCCAACCCCTCCACATCCAGCGCCAGCACTTCCCGGCACATGAATAGAATCGCGTGAAAAGCCTGATTCTGGGTAGCCGCACTCACGTGTTGCTGGATGGCCAGATACGCCAGATAATCGCGCACCGTTTCCGGCGCGACCGTCGGCCGCGGAGCCTTCTGGCATTCTGTTGCGTAGTCCAGGAAGCGGCGCGACCAATCCATGTAGGTTTGTTCCGTGCGATAGGAATAGTGCTTCGTCCGCAGCCGTGCGCGCAGCTCCGCCAGTGCGGCCAGGCCATCCACCCGCCCTTCGGTATCCCATACCTTGCTCTCCGGCCGCTTATTCCAGTCCGTCTGCTTCAAGTAATTGACGAAATAGATCCGGACCGCTCGTTCCGCCTGTGCAATCTGCCAATCCTTCCAGCGCCCTGATTGTTCCAGATTGGCACAGAACCGGTCCATCCGCTCGGCCAGCGACGCCTCGGACCCGCCATACTTGAGGAACCACCGAACCCAACGCACAAAAAACGGAGCCATCCGCTCCGGCACCAAATTCGCCTTCAGCAGAAACTCACCGTACTTCTGTAGCTCCGACTCCAACTCAAGCATATGCACCTCCGCATACCGGTCATGCAGAAGTCGTGCCAGGTGGAGATAAGTTTCGCAACCCGCTGCACCCTAGCGGTTAGCAAGAAATTAGATGGCGCTGCTCCGGTAAATAAATTTCAACCTGGATTGAAACCGATTAAACCCAGGTTGAAACTTTTCCCGCTTAACCGACGTTCCCCCCAAGTCCATTTCCCGGAGTTAGGGGAACGTTCCCCTTTCCTCCCCCGCCCATCGCAACCCCCGAACCGCAAGCTTGATGCGCGCATATTTTCCACTTAAGATAAACCCACGTCAGAGGGCCATTCCCAAAGCAAAGCAGCTTTATAACCAGCAAAAGGGAACGTTCCCCTAATAGACGTTCGGCAACAGGAATATGAAACGATACACAACTATGCTCCTCTGCGGCATTCTGGGTGCCGGGCTACTGACATCTTGTCGGACATTCCCGATCGCCGGATCGACGGCCAAGCAGGCGTTCGGCGGTCTCGAAGGAGCCCTCGTCGTCATTGACTGCTCAAACGACAGGACGACTACCTACCGCCCTGATGTCGCTAAACTCCCGCTTCCGCCCTGTTCTACTTTCAAGATCGTGAATTCTCTCATCGGTCTTGAAACAGGCATCGTCTCTTCGCCGAACGATCACTTCTACAAGTGGGATGGTATTGCGAGCTCATTTGCCGCATGGAATCGAGACCTTACGTTTAGAGAGGCCTTTGAGGTTTCCTGTGTCCCAGCGTTCCAGAGTCTTGCGCGCCAAATCGGGCCAGAGCGAATGCAAAGCTGGATCAACAAGATCGGTTACGGCAACCACGACATCTCTTCCGGCATAGATGTTTTCTGGCTTCCTTCCATTGGGCGACGCACAATAATGATCTCGCCCGCCCAGCAGGCAGAATTCATGCGAAGAATCGTTTCCGGAGAAGTTCCGTTCTCGAAAGAATCACTGGATACGCTGAAGAAGCTGATGTTCATCAAGAAGACTGACCGTGGCACTCTCTATGGCAAGACTGGTTCGGGTACAGGTGACACCGGGTCTTTCGTGCTGGGTTGGTTCATCGGTTATGTCGAGAGCAACGGAAAGACATACGCTTTCGCGTGTGTCGCTCAGGGAGAGAATGTAATGAGCAAGGATGCACGCGACATTGTGGAAAAGTGTTTCGAGCACGAAAGACTCTTGTAGAGGGACCGATGCCGAACAAGGGGCTTGTGTGGTACGCGAGCCCCGCGGCGGGTCTCGCGACCCACAGCCCTGACGTTGGGCAAAGAAGATAAGCATTGCGACATACTCGAAATGAACACTCACACAATCATGAGACCCACATGTACAAGCTAGTCATTCTACTGATCATCTACGGCGCATATATTGCCGTCCTTTTTCGCGCACAGCAAATAGCAACGTGCAGAGCTGTGGCAATATCAATGACCATCTTGTCTTTCGCTCTTGTGATATTGTTGTTGATGGGTGGCTTGGTCTTTATTGGTAGCATTCTTGCCGCACTGACTGTCGCTGCTCTTGTGGCCGCTATCGCAAACGGGATGATATGGATACCATATATTATTCGTTCAAAACACATGCATTAATGAGGGAATTGCCCTGACATGTACCGCCAGAGAAACGCGACGAAGCGCCGCGCCACTGCGGTTGATCGTTGGGCAAATAATAACATGACGCTACAGAAAATATGCAGAGCAATTGACATCGAGTCACAGGACTGGCGGGACTACTGCGTCTGGCGCAAGCGTCAATTCTCATCGTTCGATTCCCTGGATTCAAAGCTTCGCAATAGTATGTTTGACATCGCGTATGACGAAGATTGGAAACATACCGTTACAAATGGAAGTTATCTGACAGATGTCATCAATGATTATAACTTCGCACAACATTGCGCTGAGAGATGTGGTGCGGATGAGATTCTCGTATTCGATTTCATTGAGAATGAAAATTCAACGCGCCATATACTTGGCTACGAAATACTCGATGGAGAGTTTAGTTATTCCTTACTGACCAATTTCGGAAACGACATCGACATTGTGAACCGTTGCCTCGGACAGAATGGTTTGATTCCGAACAAGAATCTGGCTCAGGATGTACATCTATGGTTTTTAGACAACATGCCCACCGATCATCACGTAATCGACTCAAGAATATTTACAGTTTACGAAACAATTGCCCAACATGCGCCTCCAGCGGGACGCGGCGAAGCGCCGCGCCCCTGAGGCTTGTCGTTGGCCATTGAGGAATTATGAAAAACACAGCGACGGTTAAGATATTCCTTGCAGAGGGCGATCCTGATTCAATTCGGACCGCAGAGATTTCCAACTGGTCGGGCAAGGCTGTCGCTGGTCCCCGATCCCAGCTGGAACTAATCCTCGCGCGCGAGGAGGCGACCAAGCCGGGCGTGTACTTTCTGGCCGGTACTAACCCCGAGACCGGAAAGCAAACGGTATACATAGGCGAGGCAGAGATAATCAAATCGCGCATCAAGGGACACCTCGATCGTGATTTCTGGAAGACAATCATATTCTTTGTCAGCAAAGACGAGAATCTGACCAAGGCACATATCAAGTACTTGGAAGGTAGACTGATCGAGATGGCCAAGTCGGCCGGGCGCTTTGACTTGGACAATGCCAATGCAAGCGGTGCTCGACTACCGGAATCTGATGCCGCTGACATGGATGTGTTTCTTGGCAAGATTGAGCAGCTATTGCCAGTGCTTGGCCAAGACTTCTTGAAACCTTTTGTGCGCGCCGCGACCCAAAGGACCTTGCAGGATGTCCTGATTACGGAAACAAAGAATGTGAAAGCGACAGGGCGCCAGACAGAGAACGGATTTCTTGTCTTCAAGAGTTCCGAAGCCGTGCTGGAAGAGCGCCCGTCCGTTAAGAAGTACCCCTATCCGGCCAAACTTCGGAAAGAACTCCTTGATGAAGGGGTGCTTGAAAAGGCGAAGGACAGACTTCTGTTTGTCAAAGACTACGAATTTACCAGCCCCAGTGCGGCAGCTTCCGTCATTCACGGGGGACACTCAAATGGTCTGATTGTCTGGAAAGACAAGAATGGCCAGACGCTGAAAGACAAAGAAGAGGATGAATTGGCCAACAAGGGGCTCCTGCGTACTGGCGACCCGCGGACGGCTCGCCAGTCCGCAGAGCCCTGACGTTGGGGCACCGATCATGAACATGAAGATATTCCGACTCCTAACGGTCTGCACAATTGCTGGCCTCTGCGCGTCATGCGCCTCAGTCCGTCATGCTCCGGATGCCGCTAGCGTCCGGTTCGGGGTGATCCAGAAGCACTCGGATGGTACATGGAGCCTCGTCCGCGAAACCACCACCATCCCTCTGCGGCTGCGAGCGACCGGCTTCGCCTTCGGCTATGTCTATCGCCCCGGCCACGAGAACGAATACACGATCCACGACGTCTCATACATGCCGGCTGCGCCGGTGACGCTCACTGGCGAGATCGGTACATATCCTGTCAAAAGTGCGGTTGCCGGGGTGACAACGCCGGACTACACGATGCGGGGTGAACACTGGATGGAGTACTGGTTTGACGAAGGGGACCCACTTGGAGATTACCGGATCGATGTAGTCGTCGACGGTCGGTGTGTCCGCAGCATCCGGTTCACAGTGGTCCCGGATGCGGAGGCCCCAACAACCGGCGGAACCGTACGTCGCTAACGCGCCGCCGGTTCGCCAGAACGTTGGGCAATCAGATGACACGCATGAATAGATGGGGATTTCTACGCGAAACATCAAATGCGGCGCGAGAAGCCGGTATTGACAAAGACACGGGGTTACACAGAACGGGTCTTGAAGAATATCTGGCGGTAATATTTCCAACGGTCAAGGACTGGGTGCATGACAGGGCTCTGGGTGAGGTTGCTGGACGTACAATTAGAAGCAGACCGGATTACAGAAGTGAGCAACTGAAGTTGATAATCGAGTTTGATGGTCTACAGCATTATACGAAGCCAGACAAAGTGCAAAAAGACGCAGACCTCACAACGACATATCAGTCACTTGGTTACACGGTAGCAAGAATTCCATATTTCATTCAGCTGTCAAACAAAGCGGTAAAGACATTGTTCGGAGTCGATGTTCCTGAACCGCTCTTTGACGAAAGCATTCCCTCATTGGGAATTAAAGGCTTGAATACGCCAGCCTATTTATGTCCTGCAGGGGTGAAACGAATGGCACAGGAGTTCAAACGGTTTCCGGAGCAGTACCGGGTCAATATTGAATTTCTGAAACGTCAGGATAATCCATTTCTGACTGGTGTGGAATTTTTAGAGAGGGAGTTCCATTGTGTCTGAATGTCAAAGGCGAAATGCATGCCCAACCATCGCCTGCACCGTATTCCTCACCCGCAACGGGTTCGGAATCCGGTGAGGCGTGACGTTCTGCTGAATAGGACATACGGAAATAGCGGAGGCCCTATTCACCAGAACGGCTCACCAGGTAAAATGGATAGGGAAAGAATCGGACAGCCCGATGCGCGGCAATGAGGTACACCTTGTTCGATCAGCTTCTGGCCAACACGCGCGATGCGGATATATCGGAATGGACGAGACCCGAGACAAGAGTGCAGCCACTTCAGATTTCGGAAAAGAATTCGGATTGAAGAAACAGAGAGCAGAACCAGGCGTTTGAGGGTACGCCTCACCCGCGGCGGGTGAGTCGTCCCCTCACCGCTGACGTTGGATGACCGGATGGTCTAGGACTCGGCGGTGGCCTCAACCTCGAAACACGCCGGCCGATCTTTCCATTTCGCCCACAGCCTTCGGAGCCACCCTGGGCACAACGGTGGCAAAGGCCCCTCGGCCACCGCCGGAAGAACGCCGGGCCGATCGAAGAGAAAACATCGGAAAATCCATCGGCCCGGCTGACGGTTCAGCTTTTGGGGGGATGCTCTTGAATTGGAGCAGGAATCGTCACAGAATGGGAGCATCCAACAAGAGGTTGGGCCGTACAGCGAGCCCGGAGCGGCTAGACAAAAGAGGTTGTCCAGACTGCTGTCCGGCCAACCTAGACGTTGGGATCAATCAAATTGTCTAGACCACCGGCAGGCCGGCGAACGGGTCTGACATCGAAGACTCAAAGAAAAGCATCAAGACTATAACCCATTATGGCCTGCCGGTCGTTCAGACCCAGGCAAGCGCTCGCAAACAGGTTTGAATTCTTTGGGAAGAAGATCAGAATCCCAACAAGAGGTTGGGCCATACGGCGAGCCCGGAGCGGGCAAACAAAAGAGGTCGTCCAGACTGCCGTCGGCCAACCTCGACGTTGGAATAGAATAGATATGGGTCGGTTGCTCGCCGCCACTGCCGCGCGTGATCGCGCGGCAATCCGACCGCTTAGCGTGTCGGGGACTGCGTTTGTTGCGCAGGTCGCGGTCGGCAGATTGGAAAATGGTGGCGGCTCGAGGGGTCGGTTTGGATTGGTTTTGGAGAAGAGAAGAGAAAACATTCGGATTCCAACAAGGCGCTGAAGGTACAAAACCCCGCGGCGGGGTTTTGCCCCTCATCGCAGACGTTCGGCTTGATGATATATGCTGAGGCAAAAATGAAATGGATTACCGATACAGAGATCGATGCAATCAAGCAGCGAATCATGCATCAATCATTTCCAGAAAGCACCACTCAGATTTATCAATGGTATACACGATTCTTTAGCCTTGGTCTGGCGATTCTGACGGCTATTCCATTCGCAGTGGATAAGACCCCTAAGTGGGGCTTCATGACGGTGCTATGGCTCATTGTCGCGTATTTCCAGAATGAAGGCTGGAAACGATACAAGGAACAATTCGTTCTAAAACATATGCTCAATCAGAAATGAAGAAATATGCGCCGAACAAGGGGCTTGTGTGGTACGTGGCCCCGCGGCGGGTCCACGCCCCACAGCCCTGACGTTCGGTGAAATTGATGACAATCAAATCGACGATAGTTACAGCGGTTCTTCTTATCGTGATGAATCACTTGTCGAGTGCTGAAGCACAAGAAATCGTCACGATTACGAATTGGATGAATACATCATATCAGGACATGGTGAAGCAATTAGGCCCGCCTAGCTGCAAGACGGGTTACACCATTCGTGCGGCACCGACCAAGTCTTGGAATCACAAAGAATTGTTCTCCATGTATCCGAAAGAAGAACGATACTTTGACATTCAAATAATGGATGTCACCTGGGATGAAGGAGACACACAGTTGATGGCAAACTTTCACATGGTGAAGGGCACCAATCTGTGCTTTCTGGTCAAGAGGATGAAGAAGGGCATTAAATTCTGACACCGAACCAGGCAGTGGTGCATACGTTGCCCCGCGGCGGGTCAACGCCGCACACCGCTGACGTTGGATGACCGGATGGTTTTAGACTCGGCGGTGGCCTCACCCTCGGAACACGTCGGCTGATCTTTCGATTTCACCCCCAGCCTGCGGAGCCACCCTGGGCACCTCGGTTGCAAGGGCCCTTCGGCCACCGCCGGAAGAACGCCGGGCCGATCAAAGAGAAAACATCGGAAAATCCATCGGCCCGGCTGATGTTTCAGCTTTTGGGGGGATGCTCTTGAACTGGAGAAGGAATCGTCACAGAATGGGAGCATCCAACAAGAGGTTGGGCCGTACAGCGAGCCCGTAGTGGCAGACAAAAGATGGAATCGGCACTGCTGTCCGGCCAACCTAGACGTTGGAATAGAATAGATATGGGTCGGTTGCTCGCCGCCACTGCCGCGCGTGATCGCGCGGCAATCCGACCGCTTAGCGTGTCGGGGACTGCGTTTGTTGCGCAGGTCGCGGTCGGCAGATTGGAAAATGGTGGCGGCTCGAGGGGTCGGTTTGGATTGGTTTTGGAGAAGAGAAGAGAAAACATTCGGATTCCAACAAGGCGCTGAAGGTACAAAACCCCGCGGCGGGGTTTTGCCCCTCATCGCAGACGTTCGATGAATAGATGATGAAGCCACGAGTTCCATTGCATTACTCGAGAAGAGTAATCCTCTCGACATTAATTTCGGTAGCAATTGTTGCGCTCGCTAATCTCGTCTTTAATTGGATTTGGGTACTGAATCATAAACCCGACGAAGGAGAGACGATACTAGAGTACTACATGCGATGTGTAATACTATCGTCGTTTGTCATCTGTGTGCAATATGCCGTGCTGATGTTACTCGCCGGTATTGTTGGAAGCATTCGCAAACAGTATCGCTTCTTTGCTGGTATATGCTCCGGACTATTGCTCTACGCAGCGTCTCTAGTTGCCCCAGTATTTGACCTTGTTCCGGGTCACCCCATCGGGATGCTGCTTTATTTCCTCATCTTTCCATTGCTATCACTAGGGCTTCAATGGTGGCCTCGATCAAGAACAAGGATCATCGAACCAGGCAGTTGTGGGTACGTCTCCCCGCGACGGGTCGACGCCCCACACCGCTGACGTTGGATGACCGGATGGTTTTAGACTCGGCGGTGGCCTCCCCCTCGGAACACGTCGGCTGATCTTTCGATTTCACCCCCAGCCTGCGGAACCACCCTGAGCGCAACGGTGGCAAGGACCCCTCGGCCACCGCCGGAAGAACGCCGGGCCGATCGAAGAGAAAACATCGGAAAACCCATCGGCCCGGCTGCCGTTTCAGCTTTTGGGGGGATGCTCTTGAACTGGAGAAGGAATCGTCACAGAATGGGAGCATCCAACAAGAGGTTGGGCCGTACAGCGAGCCCGCAGTGGCAGACAAAAGATGGGATCGGTACTGCTGTCCGGCCAACCTAGACGTTCGGCAAATATGAAGCAACAGATACAGCTTATCGCAATGATGATATTCATAGTGCAGCTATCGCCTGGATGCAGGTCGGCAAGCATGCTCGATGAGTGGCCACGGTTACGTGAGGGACAGTCTCGCGAACTGGAAATGACAATCTCCAGTCAGACAAACATAACCGCGTGCATTCTATATCCTCATCGCGAATACGACCCGACATACACACAGTTGCTCTATTCGGACGAAGCTCGCATTCACCATTGGCGCATTCAGAAGAAGGTCGAAATATCAGAGTCGGCAGATATCAAAGCCTTGGCCAGTGCTCTTGGAAGTGGAATGAGGGAAAGTGCAGGTGACGCGGCTTTCTGCTTCGAACCCCGACATGCACTGGTACTGTCAAATGGTGAGAGAATCATAATATGTTTTGATTGCTCATTGATCCTTCGGTTTAAAGACGAATGTGAATATTATCAGATGACAACCGATTCACCCGAAGCTCGTTTCGATGAGATATTCAAGAAATACGGCCTAGACAATCGAGGCCAAGATACAAGACACAGATCTGATAACTGAAAATGATGCCGAACCAGGCAGTTGAGGGTACGTTGCCCCGCTGCGGGTCAACGCCCCACACCGCTGACGTTGGGATGAACTGAAAATGACACTGAGATATCAAGTGATTCTGACCGGTGCTCTATTCTGCGCATTCCTCGCATGGTTTCTCCCCCTGCGATACGGAAGATCGCCGGAGACGAAGGAGAGGCATCGGCAGCAGTTTCGCACTTGGCTCTCAGGCAGCAGTGTTTCGGCAAGAGTGTTCAAGATTGCCGTCGCATTGCTGACGCTAGCGACCATTGCGCATGTGTTCCTGACACTGAAGGAAATGAAATGACATCCCAACCAGAGGGTTGTGCGTACTGGCGACCCGCGGACGGTTCGCCAGTCCGCACACCCTCGACGTTCGATGCTGAGAGGAGAAGTGGAAATGATGCCGATAGTCGCAAAATATGCCGTCACGGCGCTAGTGATTGTCCTCGTATCGGAAGTGGCTAAGAGAAGCGACAAACTGGGAGCACTTATCTCGTCGCTGCCATTTGTTACGATCATGATCATGATCTGGCTCTATGTAGAACGACAGGGAACCGAGAAGATTGGCAACCACGCATACTACACATTCTGGTACGTGCTGCCGACCTTGCCCATGTTTCTCGTCATGCCGTTCCTCCTGACAAAGGGAATGAACTTCTGGCTTGCTTTGATCAGCTGCGCAGTTGTGACTTGTGTGTGCTTCGTCCTGACTGCGGTCTTGGCCAAGAGATTCGGGGTTAATCTGATCCCATGAATTCAGAGCATCGAACAATGCAATCGAGGCGTACCGCTGACCCGCGGCACGCCTCCTGCGGGGCAGGAGCCGCGCCACAGGTCGCGGCCGCTCATTGCTGACGTTGGGGCAAGGAGGATAGAACTATATGGAAGAGACAGGAACGAAGCCAAACGGCGCAGGATTGCTAGCGCTTGGAATGCTCTCCGCATTTCTCGGCCCATTCACTGCAATACCAGGACTTATCCTGAGCAAGAGATTTCGCCCATTCACACCGTCGGCCGCAACGGGCTACTTCTTGTGCTGGCTCTTCCTGATTCTGACGGTGATTGGCATGCTGATGTACTTCGGATTCAACGCGAGTCCACGACATCAAATCATTCACTGATCACGGAAAAACAAAACAGCGCCCCAACCAGAGCGTTGAGCGTACGGGTGACCCGCGGACGGTTCACCCGTCCGCTCACGCTTGACGTTGGGGCACAACGATATCGGTCTGCGCCCAGGAATTACCGCTTTGACGACGATCGCGGATAAAGGAGTACGAGGAATGCTTCCGGAGAATTGAGCGAAAAGACTCTGCTGATTACTATTCATACAACTGAACCGATCAAAACAGTGCAGTCATCGCAGGATTTCCGAAACGTTGTGAGTCTTGCGGGGAACGATTACGATCAGGAGAGTCGGCAAGACAGGAAGGCAAGACCCGTTCAAAATGGATTGGCCCCAACAACTCGGTGAAGGTACTGCTCCCCGCGGACGGCTCGCAGTCCCCTCACCGATGACGTTCGACATCAATAGGATGAAGAACCAACCGATATGGAAATGGTCGGGAATTATCTCAATAGGGATATTCTTCGCCTGTGTATTGGCGGTTCGACATGTCCCAATCATGGCGAATCCGAATCCGAAACACATAGTCGTCATCTTTCTGGCACTAGCCGCATACGCGCTAACCGGTGGAGTCATAACGTCTAAACAAGCGATTGGATTGAGTACGAATATGCTGGGAATGCTCAATGTTCTGATCGGAGTAGCATGGCTGTTTGGCGCATATGGAATGGCTACATTTCCGACTCAACATTGATGAAGAGTGATGAAATACGAAAAGCAATTCGGATTGTCGAACAAGGGGCTCGTGTGGTACGTGGCCCCGCGGCGGGTCCACGCCCCACAGCCCTGACGTTGGCCGATAGAAAATGAAATATATAGGATTGATACTCTGTTGCGTATCGCTCGGCTTAATAACAATGGCCCACGCCTATGCATATATTATAGCACAGGGAATTGCAGGACCATTAAGAGCAGGGGCCGCATTCTCAACAAACTTTAGCTATATATTTTATGGAATTTGCGGTTCGATCGTAGGCTTGCTGGGTGCTTTCTTCGTTGCTATTTATACCACGCTGAGCCGATCTGAATGGAAACGATCATGGTTCTTCTGGATATCGGTAATAATGCTGATGCCAGCAATATTATGGGTCATATATTTTGGCATTCAGATTCTGGGAATTGCATTAAAAAGATAGGCCAACAAGGCAGTGAAGGTACAAAACCCCGCGGCGGGGTTTTGCCCCTCACCGCAGACGTTGGAATAGAATAGATATGGGTCGGTTGCTCGCCGCCACTGCCGCGCGTGATCGCGCGGCAAGCCGACCGCTTAGCGTGTCGGGGACTGCGTTTGTTGCGCAGGTCGCGGTCGGCAGATCGGAAAATGGTGGCGGCTCGAAGCGTAGGTTTGGGTGTGGTTTTGGAGAAGAGAAGAGAAAACATTCGGATTCCAACAAGGCGCTGAAGGTACAAAACCCCGCGGCGGGGTTTTGACCCTCATCGCAGACGTTGGAATAGAATAGATATGGGTCGAATGCTCGCCGCCACTGCCGCGCGTGATCGCGCGGCAAGCCGACCGCTTAGCGTGTCGGGGACTGCGTTTGTTGTGCAGGTCGCGGTCGGCAGATCGGAAAATGGTGGCGGATCGAGGCGTCGGTTTGGGTTTAGTTTTGGAGAAGAGAAGAGAAAACATTCGGATTCCAACAAGGCGCTGAAGGTACAAATCCCCGCGGCGGGGCTTTGACCCTCATCGCAGACGTTCGGTGTCATAAATACGCATGAAACAGCGATTGATGAAGTTGGCCCCGATCTGGATAACAATGGCAGGTGCTTCAGTGCTGGCCACGCTTATCGGAATCACTAGCGCAGATCGGTTTTCACACGGATACCTGCTCGTATGGTGGTTGATTCGAGCAACAATAATAGGCCCATGCGAAGGCATCGTGAATGCAGAATCGATGGCAACGGCAGGTGGGCCGATTTCCGCATGGACTGCGCTACCCTTCGCTATTCTCTGCCTCGCAATGATGGCTGCATATCCATACCGACAGAATCGATTCATGGCGGCGATTTCAATCACAGGAACAACACTATGGGTCTTGATCGGTTGGGGGGCAGCCTTAGCATGGATTTGAAGGAAGCACCGAACCAGGCAGTTGTGGGTACGCATCCCCGCGGCGGGTCTGCGCCCCCACACCGCTGACGTTGGCGTGAGATTACGAAATGAAACCCGATGACGATTATCGCTTAAAAATAACTCTCGATAATGGGGAGATATGGATTCGTGGCAACAAGCAGGGATTGGAATATCTGAGCAAAGCCAGCGCTCAGATTATCGGCAAGACAGATCCCGCTGGGCATATTCACATCATGCCTGAAATGGGCAATGCAACGATTGGATCGAAGAAGGCGAGAATCGAGTACTCAGACGATCCCAACGATTATAAATGAAGAGGACGCCAACAAGGCAGTTGTGGGTAAATCGTCCCGCGGCGGGCCGATTCCCCACACCGCTGACGTTGGAATAGAATAGATATAGGTCAGTTGCTCGCCGCCACTGCCGCGCGTGATCGCGCGGCAAGCCGACCGCTCAGCATGTCGGGGACTGCGTTTGTTGCGCAGGTCGCGGCCGGCAGATCGGAAAATTGTGGCGGCTCGAGGCGTCGGTTTGGGATGGTTTTGGAGAAGAGAAGAGAGAACATTCGGATTCCAACAAGGCGCTGAAGGTACAAAACCCCGCGGCGGGGTTTTGCCCCTCATCGCAGACGTTCTGCGAATAAGATGAAAAGACAAACATATCGCGATGGAAGCGATATTCACGCTGGTGATTTCGCATTCTATAACGGATGCCCAGTCACGGTTGCGTTTGTTGCTGATCATGGCGAGTACACACCTGAGTACCCAAAAAATGAATGGCCAAGCATACGGTCCGGCTTCATGGTCATATTTGGTAATGGCGCGAGACTTCATCTCGATGAACCGGATGAACATTTTGCCAGAACTGCGAAAGAAAGCATGGGATGAATTCCGACGCAGAACAAGGCAGTGAAGGTACAAAACCCCGCGGCGGGGTTTTGACCCTCACCGCTGACGTTGGAATAGAATAGATATGGGTCGAATGCTCGCTGCCACTGCCGCGCGTGATCGCGCGGCAAGCCGACCGCTTAGCGTGTCGGGGACTGCGTTTGTTGCACAGGTCGCGGTCGGCAGATCGGAAAATGGTGGCGGCTCGAGGCGTCGGTTTGGGTTGGTTTTGGAGAAGAGAAGAGAGAACATTAGGATTCCAACAAGGCGCTGAAGGTACAAAACCCCGCGGCGGGGTTTTGACCCTCATCGCAGACGTTGGCCATTAGGAAAGAACAGAAAATGACGAAAACTATATCGACCGCTCTCGTCTTCAGCTTGCTGGCAACTGCCCTATACGCGGCACCAGTCACAAACGCTACGAGTGAGGAACTACAGCTACTTCGTGATTATGCCTCCGAAATGGGCGCAAAGATTGACGCATCAGAGGCGGAGATAAATGAGTCCATCGGGCTAATGAAGGAAGGCACCGCCTTCTTTATCTTCTTGTTGTCGACCAACGCCTTGCCAGAGACAGCGTCCGAAACCGTAACCAACTCTGTTGCTGCTTTGGACCCGCCATCCTTCACTGTGACCTATCCCGTGAAAGTGAGAGTTGACGCGAGACGGAGACATGGAGACATACATGTCTACTCTTTGATCAAAAGCTCCCCGTCCAACGCTTGGGTTGTTGCAGACGGATGGGAGGAAATTGCCGGTGAACAAGCCTCATCTCTCAAGCTTCCCACCGAAGCCGATCAGATTAAGGCCAACGAATCTTTGCCCACCATGATGCAAACGCGGGACGAAGAAGAAGGCCAACAATCGGGTGGAGCGTATTTTGAACCCGCAGCGGGTCCAAAATCCGCTCACCCGTGACGTTAGCCTGATAAAACAATGTGGAGCAACGCCGTTGGGCAAGGGGGTCATATGGAAGAGAGACCCAAGAAATCAGGATCCGTGGGGACCAGGTCTGCTCTGGATGGTCGAATAAACCGGAAAGAAATTCGGATCGGCTAACAAGGCAGTGGTGGTTATGGTTCCCCGCGGCGGGTCACCAAACCACACCGCTGACGTTGGAATAGATATGGGTCGGTTGCTCGCCGCCACTGCCGCGCGTGATCGCGCGGCATGCCGACCGCTCAGCGTGTCGGGGACTGCGTTTGTTGCGCAGGGCGCGGTCGGCAGATCGGAAAATGGTGGCGGCTCGAGGTGTCGGTTGGGGATGGTTTTGGAGAAGAGAGAACATTCGGATTCCAACAAGGCGCTGAAGGTACAAATCCCCGCGGACGGGGCTTTGACCCTCATCGCAGACGTTGGAATAGATATGGGTCGGTTGCTCGCCGCCACTGCCGCGCGTGATCGCGCGGCATGCCGACCGCTCAGCGTGTCGGGGACTGCGTTTGTTGCGCAGGGCGCGGTCGGCAGATCGGAAAATGGTGGCGGCTCGAGGTGTCGGTTGGGGATGGTTTTGGAGAAGAGAGAACATTCGGATTCCAACAAGGCGCTGAAGGTACAAATCCCCGCGGACGGGGCTTTGACCCTCATCGCAGACGTTGGAGCAGATAATGAAAATGCGATCCAAATGGTCGATAACGATAAGCCTGACGATTATCGCGATGTCAGCCTGGATATTGACTCGTTCTGATGTTCGTCTCATTGGAACATACGTTCCTGACGTCGATGCATCATATCCGGAATGGAATCGCGAATATGGATTCTCGCGCGATAGCGTTAAGGGTGCACTTGATCAGCTGTTTAATAAAAAGCCAATGTCGTTCACAAAGCGCCACCTATTGATCTCTTCCCAACGTGGAGACAGAAGCTATAGATATGTCGTATTGCTCAAAGACAAAACATCGAGCCTTATCGCAATGTATCCTCCAGAACTATTCCGAATTGATTTCACAGTAGATGGAATCAGCATCGTGCAGAAACGGATATTATGGCATCCAAGGCACCCGTTGTTGCCCATTTCAATGAAGAAACAGGAGGCTCCAACAACGCAGTTGTGAGGTACGCATCCCCGCGGCGGGTCTGCGCCCCACACCGCTGACGTTGGGATGTAAACAAATTGTCCTGGCCACCGGCAGGCGGGAAACCTGGCTGAATGTTTCACTTAAAGGGCCAAGTGAAAGACTTGACCCAAATGGCCTGCCGGTCTGTCAAACCCAGGCAAAAGCTGGCAAACAGGTTTGAATTTTTGGGGAAGAAGATCAGAATCCCAACAAGAGGTTGGGCCGTACAGCGAGCCCGTAGTGTCAGACAAAAGATGGAATCGGCACTGCTGTCCGGCCAACCTAGACGTTGGAATAGATATGGGTCGGTTGCTCGCCGCCACTGCCGCGCGTGATCGCGCGGCATGCCGACCGCTCAGCGTGTCGGGGACTGCGTTTGTTGCGCAGGGCGCGGTCGGCAGATCGGAAAATGGTGGCGGCTCGAGGTGTCGGTTGGGGATGGTTTTGGAGAAGAGAGAACATTCGGATTCCAACAAGGCGCTGAAGGTACAAATCCCCGCGGACGGGGCTTTGACCCTCATCGCAGACGTTAGCCTGATAAAAACAATGTGGAGCAACGCCGTTGGGCAAGGGGGTCATATGGAAGAAAGACCCAAGAAATCAGTGACCGTGGGAACCAGGCCTGTTTTGGATGGTCGAATAAACCGGAAAGAAATTCGGATCGGCTAACAAGGCAGTGGTGGTTATGGTTCCCCGCGGCGGGTCACCAAACCACACCGCTGACGTTGGAAAATAAAATTAATGGGTCGAATGCTCGCCGCCACTGCCGCGCGTGATCGCGCGGCAAGCCGACCGCTCAGCGTGTCGGGGACTGCGTTTGTTGCGCAGGTCGCGGTCGGCAGATCGGAAAATGGTGGCGGCTCGAGGCGTCGGTTTGGTTTGGTTTTTGGAGAAGAGAAGAGAGAACATTCGGATTCCAACAAGGCGCTGAAGGTACAAATCCCCGCGGCGGGGCTTTGACCCTCATCGCAGACGTTAGCCTGATAAAACAATGTGGAGCAACGCCGTTGGGCAAGGGGGTCATATGGAAGAGAGACCCAAGAAATCAGGATCCGTGGGGACCAGGTCTGTTTTGGATGGTCCAATCAACCGGAAAGAAATTCGGATCGGCTAACAAGGCAGTGGTGGTTATGGTTCCCCGCGGCGGGTCACCAAACCACACCGCTGACGTTGGGTTTATGGAAATACAATGAGAGTCGGTTTAATCCTCTTGCTAATTACCACCGCACTTGCCGGGTGCTTCACAGCTTCACCGAATCTTCTGTCAGTCCAGAGGCCTGGAATCAAAGCCCGAGGAACGATTTCGAAACAAGAAGAGCGGATTGAACTAATTGATATTGATATACGACAATTACCGGAAACACAAATACATGAGATTTCAATTGCGCTCACTCGAACCAACCAAGCAACACTCGCAGAAATTACAGAAGACGCAGTCCAGGTAATCTCCACACCATCTACCGTCTATTATTCGGCTCCCAGTACAGGCATCACATATTTCGTCTCCGGATACTCCATCAGATTCGAAGGTGGTCGATTGGTGACCATCACGGCTAGTCGCTACGGGTTTCCAGCCAAGAACACAGCCGCCTATGTCAAATTCAGTTCACATGTGAATCGCCATTCCCTGACACTTCCCTGCTCAGTCGCTGAATTCGAAGACGTTTTTGGTAAGGCGGACAAAATCACAAAAGGATTCAGTTGGTAAGCCGGTCAATCGAGAATTGCATCCCAACAAAGCAGTGAAGGTACAAAACCCCGCGGCGGGGTTTTGACCCTCACCGCAGACGTTGGAATGGAATAGATATGGGTCGGTTGCTCGCCGCCACTGCCGCGCGTGATCGCGCGGCAAGCCGACCGCTCAGCGCGTCGGGGACTGCGTTTGTTGCGCAGGTCGCGGTCGGCAGATCGGAAAATGGTGGCGGCTCGAGGCGTCGGTTTGGTTTTGTTTTTGGAGAAGAGAAGAGAGAACATTCGGATTCCAACAAGGCGCTGAAGGTACAAAACCCCGCGGCGGGGTTTTGACCCTCATCGCAGACGTTGGACTTTTGATATATGGTTAAGGCTCGGCGGTGGCCACCACCTCGAGCCGCGTCGGCAGATCTTTCCTATTCGTCCTCAGTCTTCGGAATCGCCCTGGGCGCGACGGTGGCAAAGGC